>Ga0326727_10000379_pt1 | contig 184937 bp, 151 predicted proteins | sample MB2enrmetagenome_FD_207643 | JGI IMG/M metagenome (GOLD analysis project Ga0326727, IMG submission 207643) | Lab enriched peat soil microbial communities from McLean, Ithaca, NY, United States - MB29MY | ecosystem: Environmental > Terrestrial > Soil > Wetlands > Peat | place: USA: New York... | reverse complement strand
GAGAATAAAAAGCTGTAGCTGAGCCGTCCCAAACGGCGGTTGGCCGCAATGGCGATATCGTCTAGGGGTCCAGGACGCCGCCCTCTCACGGCGGAAACCCGGGTTCGAATCCCGGTATCGCTACCAAGCTTTTCTAACCCTCTAATTCTCTAGCGTATCCGGACAGTCTTCCTGCCGTTGGACTACTTTTGGACTATTTCTGCGAGTTCAGCAGAAGGCCCCCGAAGGCCCAAGTATTACGGGCCAGTCCCATGGCGAACAAGAGAGTCAAAATCTACGAATGTGTGAAAGTTCAGGGGAAGTGGACTACCGCCACGGTCAAGATTCCGAATCTGAGGCCCGACGGCACCTTGTACATGAGAGATGACCGCGACGGCAAATTCCGGGTCTCATGGTATGAGGGCAACAAGAAGCAGTGGCACCCCACAACCTGCCGCAGGCTCAGTGATGCGCTGAAGGTGAAGTCCGAGAAGGAATGGTTCCTCAAAAACCAAAGCCGTCCCGGCGTGCAAGACCCTACAAAGCCGGATGCTCGTGCGCCTATCACGGCCTCTGTTGAACGCTATGTTGAGTCGCTCACAGGTTCTAAGAGAACCAAGATTGCCTATGGACATGCCGTTCGAGAGTTCGAGACTTGGAATGCCAGCCTCAAAAACGGCAGTAAGAAAACATTTATCGAAGAGATCGATAAGGCGCACATGGCTAGATTCTTCGACTACCTCGCAGACGACGAACCCGAGAACCACCCCTATACCGCCGCGTTAAAGCTCTTGCGAGTCAATGCGTTCATCCGGTCGATATTAAAGCTCGATCCCGGCAAAGGCCCGATCAAGAAATCGGATTATCGGCGGGAACTCAAAAGTGGTCAGGATCGCCCCGAAATTTATACCCGCGATGAGTTGAAACTGTTGTTCGAAGCCATGGTGCCCGAAGAAAACCTTGTATTCGAGGTCTTTCTCAAAGCCGGTTTGCGCAAGAGAGAAGTCATGTTTCTTGAGGACGACGACCTCATCGTAGAGACGTTGGCTCCGGGCCGTGTGAAACGGCAAATAAGGGTCAAGAGCAAGCCTGACTTGGGATTCATGACAAAAAACGGCAAGGCCCGCTACGTGCCGATTGATCGAGACCTCATGGACAAGCTTCTCGCACTCAAGGCCACCAAGCGTCCGTCCCGGTTACTGTTCGGGACCGTAAACGGACATCCTGACTACCACTTTCTGGACGCGCTCCGTTCCATCGCACGCCGGGCCGGCATAGAACCGTCTCGCTGTTGGCTGCATAAATTTCGCAGCACTTGCGCGACGAATTGGTTGCGCGCACAACGGCTGGGTGGCAAGGGATACGACATTGGTCTCGTTCGAGAGTGGCTTGGGCATGACGACTACAAGAGCATAGAGAGGTATTACGCAATCGTCCGCGAAGAAGAACTGATCGAAGAAGATGGACCAGAGCGGGCGGACCAAAACTGCGATGCCCCGACCTGTGTTGTCCACACCACATGTTTTGGATGTCGGTTCGACAGGGCGGAAATACGGTCAAGGTTCGCGGATGGCAGTCGAATTGTTTTCTGTCCGTCATGTGGCGAATTAGCCTGTGAGAGCGGCGGAAACCGTACGGTTATACGCAAGGTCGTCTGTCCAGCCTGAGGCAAGACGATTCTTTACGGAAACTACCGGGGCCTGACAACGCCCAGCGTGTGAGGGAAACGTTCACCCCGGGAATGCTGGATTGCGTGACATCTAACCGAATCAGCCCCGAGGGCTGGGATCGTCGGAATTGGTAACCTGCGCCTAGGTATCATGCAGCAATGAGGTACTTGGCATCGGCTTCACCATGCTTCTTGCGCTACCAAGAAGCGTCGCAGTCTCTAGGCAATTACCGAAACTCGTCATCATAGCCGCTCTTAGGGGCCTTTCGGCGTATACCGCCGAGGCCCCGGCTTTTGCTTCTTCTTGTGATCCTGTGCAATGGCGAAAAGTGTTCCGGCCGAGATGTTGAACTTCTTCGCCAATTCACGATAGCCGAGCCCCCAAGGCCGCGAGACGCACTCAATTAACTTCTTGTTTAGTGCTTCACGGGCCGCCTCAAGTTCCTTCTTGTAATTAAAGGGACATCGAAGGTCGTCGAACGCGTCGTCTTTCATCGGAGCCTCTCCCTATTTCTTCCAGCATTCTTGCACGAGATCGTTCATTTTGTTGAACGCATTCGACAAAGATCTTGTAAGTTGGCCTGAATCTGTAGGTTACCCGGTAGCCAATTGCCCGAAGCGGTCTGTATACCATGGGGGTGAGACCGATATGGCCAACCCACGGGTCGCTTTTCAGTGGCATCGGCGGATTCGACCTCGGATTCGAGCGAGCAGGAATCAAGACACTCTGGCAGGTGGAGATTGACGATTACGCCCAAAACGTGCTTGCGAAATGGTTCCCGGAAGCGGAACGGCACCGAGATGTGCGGGATTGCGGCTCTCACAACCTCCGATACGTTGACATCATCAGCGGAGGGTTCCCCTGCACAGACATCAGCCCTGCGGGGAAGCGGGCGGGAATCGGCGGGGAGCACAGCAGATTGTGGCGCGAAATGGCCCGAATCGTTGGCGAGCTACGACCTCGCTACGTCGTCGTGGAGAACTCCGCTGACCTCCTCATTCCCGGAAGAGGAATGGAAGAAGTCCTCGGTGACTTGGCAGCGCTCGGGTTTGATGCGGAATGGTCAGTGCTATCGGCGTGCGCCTTCGGTGCACCACACACACGGAAGAGGGTGTTCATACTGGCCTACCCCAACGGCACAGAGTTCGGACAACTGCGGGGGAAGCAATGCGAGGAAGGCTGCGAAGAAGCGGGGCACCTATGTTGGCAAGGGCTTGAACCCCCAGTTGCAAGAGTGGTTGATGGGGTTCCCCATCGGGTGGACAGACTTAGAGGATGCGGGAACGCCGTCGTGCCGCAAATCGCAGAGTTCATCGGGAAAAGCATCGTCGAGTTCGAGAACAATGGCCGTGCCATCGGCCCAAGAATCGGAGCGAGCGGCCAAGACAACGGGAGAAAAACGTATGCGGAAAATCAATAGCTGTATGAAGTGCGATGATGAACGAGAAATTGTCGCCCACGGTCTTTGTGCGAAGTGCTACATGGCCGGCAGGCGTGCAGACGAGCGCCTTGATGACCCGTCTGGCCTCTCCCCCGACCGCATCAATCGTCGGCATATAGCCGAGCGCAACAAAATGCTCGTGAATCTCACACGCATCATCAAGCTGGTCGATGAGACGCCATGCCTTTCACACGAGGACACAGCAGCAATCAAGGTGACCATCCAGCCGTACTTGCTGGAGCGAGCGAATGACCTAGCCCCGAAGAAAAGCTGCCCAGAATTAACGGTTCACACGAAATCGGAGTCAACTGTTAACTCGAACGACCGTCCTCCCGAAAATCGCTGATCGCTGACATTCCCGATCTCGCCGGACACTCCGCGCATTCCCGCATAGATTACGAGCATCGCGGAAGCCGAATTTCGGAACTCGGCGCGGATTCCAGTATTGCCCTGCATGAGCCTACTAATTCATGCAGAGCACCTTCATTCAATCGCTTCCCCGGCCCTCTGGGCTGGCAGCACAGCTTCAATAATCCCCGGATTCGCTTACCCCGGCGGGAAGAAGCGAATCCGCAACAGCATAGTCAGCTTCATGCCGACGAGCGGCGGCATCTATGCTGAGCCCTTCGCTGGCCGTGGCAACGTGTTTTGGCTGGCTGCAACGAAGCTACAGTTCTCGAATTGGTGGCTGAACGACATCCGCACTTCCGAGTTCTTCCGGGCACTGCTCTCGGACGGTGACAGCATCGAAGTCCCGGCGCAGACGAGAGAGGAATTCGAGCGTTATAAGGCTCTTTCCAGTTCCGGCGACCGGGCCTCCATTCTGCTTGCGCCATACCTGACTTACAACGGGGCAGGCTACGGGGCCTCCTACAGGTCTGCGAAGGGCAGCCCGACAAGGGCCGGATACGAGCGCACTTTGCGGAGTGCTAATCGCATCTTGACCCAAACGCGACCTACAATTACTGCGCACGACTGGAAGAATGTTCATTCAGAATTGGGCAAGGGCGACTTTGCATTGTACGACCCGCCGTACATCTGGGCCGCAGTCCACGGGTATGGTGACGACGACATCGACTATTCGGAGTTGATCCATGCGCTGAAGCAGGCACCCTACCACTGGATTCTCTGCGAGTACCTGCACGAGTCATACCTTGAGGCATTCGGCCCGCCGTTCTGGCGTAAGGATGTCCAGCTTTGCTCGACGAACTTCCGCTACGACGGCGGGAAACAAAAGCGGGTCGAGTGCCTTTGGCGCAACTTCGAACACCTACCTATACCCATCGTCTAAGTACAGCAGCGAAGAAGAGGGGCTGTCCAGTTCTCTGTCCGGCGCACACAAGGCAGAATCATACAAGCTACTCAAAGAGACTTACGACATCGGGGAGGCGGAGTGACATGGAACACTACTGCATGGCGCTGGATTACAGCAACGAAATCAGTTTCCTGTGGTCGCCGAACCAAGACAACCGTGCAGTGTGCGGGGCGCCAGCACGTTTCATGGTCCGGGTCAACGACCCAGAGATCGGCGGACGGCTGTGGCTCTGCGCGGATTGCTACGACCTGTATTGCGCGTGGATCGGCCACGAGCCTGAGTGCTAGGCATTTCCGCCCTCCCCGATTGTCCGAAGCATGACGTGGGGGAACTTGCGATGCCGCCTGCCCCTGCTCTTTCTTTCGTCCTCGTCCTCCGGCTCCTCAATCAGCCTGCCCAGCTTGACTAGATTTTCCACCGTCCGGATCTGAACTCCGGCATCGATTTTCTCGTCCCAATGGTTGCGCAGGCTTATGCGTCTCCAGCTAACGAACTGCTTGGAGGCCCCGGCGCGCTCCAGTGCGGGAACCAAATGCTCGGTAAACCACGCCTCGCGGTTGGTCTCCTTGGCCACGCCGGGCTTGAATGTTGCCCTGATCTTGATCTGCCACTCCATGAAGCGTATGGCCTGCTGGATGCGATTTGCGCTAACGACGTTTTCGCCGTTGAAGCAGGCCTTGAGGATGGCGATCTTCTTGGCGTTGTATTTGAGCCGTCCCTCGTGATCGCCGCCGGGCTCCCAAGTGTCATAAATTTTCATCGCTTCGTCCGATATGGCCCTGACCACAGTCATGTCGTTGTTGGAGAAGTACGCAAGGGCTTCGGCGGCCTCATCCTCCGTCTCCACCGGGCCGAGTGCGACCGCGCTCTTGGCGGGGGCTTCCCAATCCCGATAATTGAATTTCACGCCGCTGTAGCCGTAGATGAATCGCGGGTACAGGCCGAAGTTGGTCTCTCCTCCGAAGAGTTCGCTGAATTTCTCCGCCTGCTCGACCGACGCAGGAAGGCCCCCGAGCCAACTGAGGCGACAATCGACGTGAGTGAGTTCCCCGTTTTTTCCGGTCGGTTTGTCGTATTCGCTGCAATCCCAGAAGTCGCACATGCGGGAGGCCAGCGTGGAGTTGTCGATCCCGGTCTTGCGCAGCATGTCGCCTATCTCGTTGCAGACCAGCAACATTTTCCTTGGGCCGGGGATGCGCTCGCGGTCGCCCTTCTTGCCCGACGCGCGGTCGCCCAGCAGGCCGACCAACTGCGCGTCGCCGCCCGGCGCGCTCATCTTGTAGTCGAGCCCCGGAGTCAGTTCCATCATGGCCAAGGCGCGCCGGATGGCTTCGTTTTTGCCGCCGCCGGGCTTCACGATTAGGGCGCAGTAAAGGTTCAGCCGCGCTCCGCACATGCGTTCGAGGTTCGGCTTTACCGAGGCACAGGCAAGGATCGCCGGGTAGGCCAGAGCCAGCGGCATGCGCATGTCCTTCGCCATGTCGCCCAGCCTGTCGTCCGCGAGGCACTCCTCCGGGAACGCGAGCGGGTCATCGGCCGCTTTCGGACTAGGCTCACTTTGTCTCGTTCGGATGATGCCCTTTAGCGTGTCCAACATCTTTACGCAACACTCGTCGCACCGCTTCCCGGACTTTGTGGTCTTGTTCTCAGCCGACAGGGCAGTGCCGCAATCCTCGCAGCGAGGCTTCGCTGGCTCGGCAATCTGCCCCACATGCTCAAGGCCGCAGTTGCAGTTTTCGCGGTGGCACCTCTCATCCTCCATGGCCGGGGCGGGGACGGGTTGAAGGAGGACAGGAGCGGCAACCGCCGACCGCCAGCCGGGTATATCCTCGAACTTCCACTTAGAGGCAGTCGTCATTTTTCAACTCCAGCGCCGTGGGATACTCAGCCAAAAACTCCGCTGCCTCCAAGTTCCCGATGGTGATCGTCTTTCCCGTCTCCACCACTATGAAGCTGCGCTGGTACCGACTGTGGGTCATCTCCAAGTGCCGCCACTCGGCGCGCTCGGCCTCGGTCCACGGCTTCCGAGTGCCATCGTCGCGGGTGACATTGATGCGCCGCCGTTCCCATCTTTCCCCTCTCGTTGCCCTAGGCCACCATGCAAAAAACATCTTGCACAGGCCGCAGGTGCATTCCCCCTCCAGAGGAGATTGAGCCCGTGGGGACGAGGCTGGAACGGAATCCACCGTGTCGCGGTCGCCTTGTTCCAGAAATGCTTCGAGAGAAGATTTCGGCTTCTCTTTGGGTGATGGCTTATACGAGCCGCGTTCGCGACAATCCGTGCAATCGCAATCCGCCCGGCGAGTGATTCGATGCTCCGTGCTTTGCAACCGAAGCAGCTTCCCCATGGCTCGGTCGTGCTCTGCTTGGGGCACGGGATCGCCGCCAAGCTCCTCCGCGTTTATTACCCCCCACAGGCGCTCGGATTCACGCTTCAAATATGCCGGATCGTTTTCCCAGCCGGCCTCAATCTCCTCAATCTTGGCCATCTTCCGCTCGTGGCTCAGGTGCTCGCAGTCCCGGACCTCGCACTGGCACTCTTCGCAAAACACGTAGGGAGGCATCAGAGTGTCCTCCATACGCGGATGACATCGCCCTCGGTGCGGCGGACGAATTTCTTGCGGTCCAGCCTCCAGCGGCGGTGCATCGCAGGGCCTATCGAGTCCCAGCACTCAAGGGGGTACGTCACGGACTCGCCGACCTCAAGAGTTTTTAGCGCGGCATAGGAGTACTTTTGCCTTTGGGCTGGGGGGAGTGGGTTAGTGGTTGTCATGTTTGTGTGTCCTCTGATCAGGAGGACCGTAGATTGGAAATCCAACTAACATGCGATGGGCCTGCCCATTTTTCGCGGCGAGGAGAGCGAGGCCGGGGCAGTGGGTCAGGTATGAGCGGGAGCAGAAGTCTGATCAGACCTCCACCAACTGTCCGGCAGGCGGAAGCAATCTTTGGTGGAGTCTGATTCAGACTCTGAGCGCCGACTCAGACGATGGGCAGTGAAATAAGTCTTTCAATTCATTGAGTACAAGAAAAGAAAGAGAGAGAAGTGTGAGAGATATGAGTAGCTCTGCCACTTTCTCTGAAACCAAGAAATCTTGGTCCAAAATCCCTCGTTTTGGTCACCCTTGCTGAAATCGAGTTAATTACTCAGACTTGTCATGCATCTCGCGGCGTGCAACTTGACTCAGGCATTCTCGTGAATATCTTGGCACGTTGCGTATGGGCGTGGTTGGGGCCCTTTCAGAGAACATTGAAGAAACTTTCACGTCCCTCTATGGAAGCCCAAATCACGCCTTTGTTGGGGTATGAGGCTTCAGAAAATCCCATCAGCATTGGGAAAATCGCTGATTCTCCACCAGATGGGAATGCCTTATCGGAGGTCACGTGAACGCACGGCCGGAAATTCGACAGCGTTTGATCGAAATCAAGATGGCGAGGTGGCGCAGTGTGGCGAATTACCCGTACCTCGCCCCTCGCTGCCCGCCAGCGAGAGCCCGGCGCAACTTTTGGCGCTTAATCAAGGCCTATCCTGAGACTGCCCAGCGGCTCGGGTACACAGCGACCTCAGTCTACGAGCGATAGATCATTGTGCGGTGGCGGGGGCCTCTGGGATCGCCTTCATGGCTAAGAAACTTAAGAAATGCAGGAAGGCAATCGGGCCTCATCGCAGGTGCGGAAAGAGGGTGGTCGCGGAAGTGCGCGCGAAAGGGCGCTGGAACCCAATTTGTGGGAGACACGCCGCCGAGTTCCGCCAAACGTATCCTCTTCTGTCGGCATATATCAAAAAACTCGACTAGGGATGGGCCTGACTCAGAGCCTTTTTCCGCAGAAACGCCCTGAACGGCTGAGAATGACCTTCGGGCAAACTGAGCCTCAAGGCGAATGGTAGTTTTCGCGGGAATCTCAACTAGCGTGGAATTGTCGGACCACAGTCACTTCGGCGGTCCGAGCACAATTTTCACAGTGCCCTTAGGTACTTTCTCCGAAACAGATATTCCCACAGAAAAATTCAACAACCGCAACTGTGTCACTAGGTTGTATGCCGCCTGATTGTTGAGGTGTATTTGGCCTTCCGCGATGGACTGTCCGTCATCTGGATTAACAAAAACAGCCAAATCAGAGTAAAGAGGTCCACCGGGAATCATCGCCTGTACGCCGCCGTTTTCGACTCTCCATCCGGCCTGTTTGAGTGCCTTGCAAATATCCGCACCAAAATCCCAAACCTCATTGTCTCCTCCGACAGCCCATACGATTACGTCCGTGGGTGTGACTTTGGCGGCCTCGCTGACTCGCAGTTGCTGCTCCGCAGTTAAATGCCTTGGCGGAGGTCTGAAATTGTTCACCGTGGGATTCGTCATGACTCCGCCGTTGTTGATGATGCCCCCCGGCGCATTGTTCACGACTGGAGGAGCGGTCGTAACCTGATTGTTGTTGCCGACGACAGTTCCGCGCCCAGCGATGATGTTGCCTGTAACGTTGTTGTTTCCCTTTACATTGTTCTTGGATCGCTGCTTCACTTCTGGCTTCGTGCTTGTGGGGGCCTCGGTTTGCGCTGGTTGCTTCAGCAGAGTAGGTGCCGGAGCCGCTACCTGCGCAGGCCTATCGAGGCCGATTGCCCTGCGGATGTCTGGCTGGAAAAACGCCAGTCCGGCGGCGAGCAGGGGCACGCCAACTCCTGCGATCAGAGTCCACTTCTTCTCTCCTTTCGTCCACTTTCGCGCCATGGAATCCGCCGCCCCCTGAGGAGTAGGCTGCGTCCACCTATTGGAAATGTCAACGACGGTCTGAGCGGTCCAAGCGCGTGGGGAGAAAAGCTCGGAATTAGGGAAGTTGAGATGCAAGAATGTTCGTTTCTGGCATAGACGGTTGCTGTGGCGGCCTCAACCATGGCGCCAACACCGTGCTATTCTGGCCTCCCCTTCCTCTGCCTCGAATCCCCAGCGAGGTGAACATGCAATCCGAACAGTCCCTCTCCGACCTGCTCATCGCAAATGCGGCCAAGGACGCGGAAAGATACGTGGCGCAATTGAAGTTTCTCGAAGGAGAGATCAAGACCTTAATTGGGGCAATCCGAACCGCACCCGATGTCGAATCGCTGCGGGCCGTGGCGAACGACGCCGTTGAGCGTTTGCGCAAGCGCAGTCTGGAAATGGAGAAGGCGCGGCTTCGTGCGATTCAAGACGAGGCGGCTCGCTCTCCGCGAGCGAAGGAAGACAAGGCGTAATCGCCGGATGAGAAGGAAAACAGAGCCATCCCATGAAAAGGCGAGCCCAGAAGCTCGCCCCGGAACCTACGTGCTTGTTCTCTCGTCCGCTTCGGATGCCGAAATCCGCGTCGGGCGGCATGGCTGCTTGCGCCCCCAGCCCGGGCTCTACGTTTATGTCGGCAGCGCCCTTGGCCCAGGAGGCGTTCGTACCCGAGTGAACCATCACCTGCGCGATTCACCCCGGCCTCACTGGCACATTGACTACCTGAGGCCCCACGCGACCGTGGTGGAGGTATGGCTCTGCTACGGGAGGAAACGACGGGAGCATTTGTGGGCGAGGTTCCTTTCATCAAGGTCGGGCGTTTCAGTGCCCATGCCCGGATTCGGGTCTTCCGACTGCAACTGCGAATCACACCTTTTCTTGTTTGCGTCGCACGCTATGCGTGGGCGGATTCGAAGTTCAAGAGGAAGCTGGACAAGCATAACGGTGTCCGAATCAGGCTTGTTTCCTTTTCGACAAATAATTGATTCGCACTATGGTGAGACTAAGTAGCCGGGGTTCGTGACTTCGGCGGCGAATCCTTTGTTAGTGATACATGGCTGACCAGACCCCATGACTTTATGTCCTGAGGTTCCGTCAACGGCCTGCCCCGCTCGCGGGGACCGGGCCTGCACATGCTTTTTTTGAAGCGTCCGTGCGGGATTGTTGGCAGCCCCATGTTGGCACGCCTTTCCCTTGGTGAAACGCCAGTTTGGTTCCACGACGCCCTCAAACGCCCCTAACCCTTTTAGTTTGATTCCGGGACACATGGAGAAGCGTATGCAATCCAAGAGAGTCGGCTTGTTGTTTAGCGCCCCGTTCCGTGATTCGACGCTACCCGATTCTGACGCTTTTCACCTGTTGGTTGCTGCCTGCGTTGGCGTTCGCCCAAAAGCCAATACAGCCTGCCGCTACGCAAGCACCGGATTTCAGCAACACAGTATTTCCCCTGACTACAATGAAGTTCTATGGCCCCGTGATTCGAGGGGAGTTCGGCACAGGCTTCTGTCTTGATCCCGCGTGCCGATTCATCGGAACCAACTACCACGTGGCAATCGAGGCGAAACCAAAGAAGATCGGAGGAGAAAGAGTCGTCAGAGAGTATCTTGCTACCTCGGTTGACGACGAAGGAGCTGTTCTGAACCTGTCGGCGTCTGGAGAACACCCACTGAAGTTTACGCCAGCACGCGACCTCGCGATTTTCGAACTGAGTCATGCCTTGCGCCACCACAATGGCGCTCAGTTCACCATCGAGAACTTGGAAATCGGCGACGAAGTGGAGATTTACACATACCCGAAAGAAGGTATCAATCCTTTTCGCAGCCTGCGGAAGTTTGACGCCAAATTCAATGGCGAGACCGCAAGTGGGCTATTGGTTTTTGGCTACGACCTGTCCTCAGGCAAGCGAATCCGGCCCGGAGCTAGCGGCGGCATAGTAGTGGAGAGCAGAACGCAGAGAATTGTGGGCGTTCTGAGTTCCATAGCGACCAACGGCGAGGCGATTGCCTTAGCTGTGCCGATTCAGTCCCTTGTGGATTTCGTCAGCAAGGTACAGCCGTGTCTTGCGCAAGAAATCTTTCCTCCAACAAACGGAATTCCTGAGAATTCAGCAGACATGCTTCCGAAGTTCCTACCGCCTGCCTCGTCTCATTCGCTCGAACATCGGCACGCCGAGCCACCGCAGGTGGCCATGCTCCGATCAAACGCTCAGCAGCTTGCGGACAGCATTCGCAATTTCCTAGCAGTCCAGACGTTTGCATGGGGATCAGGAAACCGGCCCCCTGCTGCGGAAGCTGCCTATGAGGTCCGTGTTGCGGACGGCTATCAGCAATTCCGGAAGTATCCCAACGGCAAGAGGTATCAGACGGATGTGCCTCTGGCTGATCTGAACAGAGACATCAGCACCGGCGGCGACTGGGCCGGACTTCCTCAGATGGTTGGGACACAACTCGGCCTAAAGATTCATCAAGCTGATGACGCGGTAATGGACAATCGGCGGTTGAAAGTTTTTCAGTATTGGGCCGACCGGGAGGATGCCTTGCCCGAATGCCAATTTTTGACAATAGCCGATTTTGAACTCTTCTCAATCAAGAAGGTCTCGACGAATGCCTGTTACGGCGAAGTCTGGACCGACGAGGAGTTGAACATCCTCCGGATGTCGTTGCATCTGGAACTTCTTGGCAAGTGGAGGGACTACCAGACCGTTGTGACTTACGGACAAGTGCATCTGCCGGACGGTACTCTCCGTTTTGTTCCAATTACGGTTTCCGCACAGGCCACGTACAACAAAAAACTCTATTGGTGTCGTGGGCGCTTCATGAACTACAAGGTATTCAGCATCAGAACCCGAATGGTTGCCGAGCAATCCCGAGCCTTGCAAATAGACAGCCAAAAACCGTAGACGCTGCGGGGTGCTTTCGGCGCTGTGGAAGAAGACAGACCGGAGGGACCACAAAGAGTGCTGGTTGTCTCGCTCTGGGATAAAGGGCGAATTAGGTCCAACTCAGGGCGAAGCGGGTTTATTGTCTTGCGAAAAGTCTTAGAACACAGTCGGAAGTCTCGTGCATGTCGATCAATCTGAGAACCTCGGCTCCCAGTGCGCGCATTTTCTCTGCCTCCGCAAGCAACACGCGATCTATCTCGTAATAGGTTGTGCCTTCGCAGTTGTAGGTCCTAACTTCGTATCCCCGCTTTTCGAATTCTCGAACGGCTGCCAAGACGCAATCGTCAACGGGGAAACCTGCCGCAGCCGCAGAGAACAGCACCCTAGGCTCCTTGGCGAAAACTCGATTGCGCCTTTCTGCATACATCTGTGTCACTGTGCGCCCTCTGCGCGTGCCAGCCAGTATTTCCTTCAACGCCGATACTCTCTCCGCGATACTCACATGCACTGCCCCCCCCCTACGACAAGAGAAGAAATCCAAACACTACAAGCAGAAAGCAAACAGTCGCCGCAGTTAGCAGAGCGGCTTGGCTTGGCTGGACATATGTGGCTGGTAGAACATCTTTCATGGAACGACTCCTATGCAGGAAAACAGACCAGCGTGTTTACTGTAGGCGTACTATACGGTGACAGCAACGCAAAGTCAAGCAAGTTAAAGGAAAGTCTCCTTCGACTTTATCTGACTGGGTTACTCGCAAACGGCCCCAGAACCAGTGGGGACGGATCGACTATCTCCGTTCCCACATTGTCGAAATCGTTCGGGCCAATGTCTGTGCCCACGGCAGCGGACGATTTCAGAATGCCAACGGGAGCGTCTATAATCTCGTTTTTCCGCACTACTGTTCCGTTCCCGAAGATGGCAATTCCAGCCCGGTCTGAGTCCATCACCCGGTTGTTTTGTACGATGCAGCCATCACCCACAATCTGGATTCCATCGAGTACCACCGCTCCACTGGTGTAATTGAGCGTGATCCAGCATCCATCGCCGTCCGAGAAAATATCGACCTGATTGTGGCTGCTGGCGTTGCGAGCGACCCTAACCGAACTAGCTTCCACAATGGCAATTCCAGTCGAGAACCATTCACACTGGTTGGGTGAAACGCAAGGTGACCAGATGTTTTCACTCACGGAGTTTTTGGTGATTTCACCCTCCGCGCCGTATCCGATTTGAATGCCGTTTTGGGCTGCACCTGTGGTGGGTCCGACGCCAGTAATGGTGTTTCGGGAAATCTTAACTATTGTTCCGGCTTCGTTGGCTGTGATGCCGTTTTTTTGATACCCACTCACCTGATTGCCTCTGATCTCGACAACCGAACGACCACCGTTTCCCGACTGAACGAAAATGCCAAGACCGCTCTGACACCCGTTCAGCCAAGAAGCGAGTCTCGTGTTTCGCACCTTCAATCCCGTGATCGCCCCAGAAGCATTCTGATAAAGAACACCGATCAAATCTGGGGCACACTCGGTGATCCCCGCCATAGCCGCATCGACTGTCAACCCGCTCAAGATCACCTTGGTCGTGTCTTTCACCGAGAGAAGTGCTGCGAGCGGATTGCCACTTGCCAAACTCACCCCGTTTGCCTGAACGTCTTGCGGCATCAAAATAGCGCCTTCATCCGCAGTCAGCGTCAGCGGTTTCGTGATACTGAGAACCTCTGCATACGTCCCCGCACATACGTGGATTTTCGCCCCTATTGGGGCTTCGTTAATGGCGTCCTGAATCCGGGAGTACATAGCCTGAGCGCAGCGGGGGTCACCATCACCGACAACTAATACCCTCGAACTGTCTTGTGCCCACAATTTGGGCGCGAGCAAAACCACTCCAAGCACGAAGCAACTCCTAATCCAAGATTTCATCCGTGTATCTCCTTTCGCTTTAGTAGCGAGCCAAATCACCTGCTTGTTTTCAAACTCCACAATTCGGATTCTGAGTTTTGGTCTTAGAAGGATTGGAAGGTTGTTTCTCCGTCCCAAGCACAATCTGCCCGATTTCCCGCAAGTCTCGCCGGTGGGATGCAGATTCGGATTGCTCATCGCTTTCCGTGTGGGGTGGCACCCTTTGAAACTGACGGTGGGGAAGAATGAAGAGGGAAGGGGGCAGGAGGGGGTAAATCTGCGGAAGAACAAGAAGGACTTGAATCGAAGTGTGCTCAAGGACACCACCCCACCGGAAGCGAGTCGCACAACCTGTCATTTTTCTATGCAAAACGAAGACCAAGATTGCTACCGATGGGGATCAAATTGAGACGTAAAGCGGAGGTCCAGTGCTTTGAATGCCCTTCTATGCATTACTTGTCAATACTATTACTAGGACGTATAACTAATGGCTAAACAAGTCCGACTGCCAATTTGAACCTCCAGTTCCAAAGCGGAACACCGATTTGGAACGCCACAAAAAGCTGTGGAAAAGTCTGAAACAGTAATTGACACGTTCTGTATCAGTATAGTTAATATGCACGCAGCTTTGCGTTTTTTTCGCTCTGTAGAACAGCGCAAGCACCCCTCGGAAAAGGAGTCAAGCAAGTGCCGCATGAACAGTGTTGTAGCGAACAGCAGCAGCAAACGCTGGAACCGTGTGCTTCACTTTGCAATGAACCGCCTGCTCTTCAGACGCTTTGGGTCCGTAAGAAGGACAAATCAGACAGCGAACCGTTGGGTGAACTGGAGGCTCAATGCCAAGCCATTTTCGACGCAACAGCCGCTATTCTGGCGTTCATTCAATCAAAAACACCTCGTGACATCAGCGGTGAATCCAGTGAAGCACTGAATCAGGCGCAGTGTGCAGCGTCGCGGGCGCAATCTCAAACGGAGGCGATACGTGAGTTTTGCGAGCGGATAGGCTACTCTTTTGACGCCAATGCTCCTGTAGACACCCTTTGTCTGCGGAAAGCCTGCAACTTGGTGGAAGTTGATCTCGATTGCTGTCTGCAACAGGCCGCCGACCAGTACGGCGTGCCACTGGACACACTGGAAGCGGTGGTGTGTGACCGTTTCATCTTTCGTCGGTCGGGCGTTCCACCGTGTGGGCTTGACTTGCTTCTGCCGGAAAACCCTCGCTTCTGAAAAATCTTTTCCTGAGGAACTTAATGGTCAGGGCGCTCGAACACATTCGAAGGATGCGAGGAGGGGCTCAGTCTCATTTGATGCGCTGCTCGGACAAGCACTATTACATCGTGAAATTTCAAAATAACCCCCAAAACCAGCGGGTCTTAGCAAACGAACTGCTTGGAACTCGACTTGCTGCGCGATTGGGGCTACCGACAGCACTCGTGAACGTCGTGGAGGTTTCAGACGAATTGGTTCGGCTGACCCCGGAGTTGTGCATCGAAACACCTCGTGCGCGCATTCCTTGCATCCCCGGATTGCAGTTCGGCTCGTGCTATCCGGGCGACCCTCGCAATCTAACGCTGCACGATTTTTTGCCTGACGAGAGGCTGCGTGAAGTCGATAACCTCTGCGACTTCGCGGGCATGTTGGTTTTCGACAAATGGACCTGCAATACTGATGGGCGCCAAACCGTGTTTTTCGAGCGCCCCGCCTTGTATCGCACTTCACGGCCGCAAGCCCATGCTGACGACCCTCGACCGAGTGTAGGAGAACCCCTAGCACCTGTGCGCTACGCCGTCATGGTTGATCAGGGGTTTTGCTTCAATGCTGCCGAATGGAATTTCCCCGATGCGCCCCTGCGCGGCCTGTATGCCCGAAGCAGCGTTTACGCTTGCGTGACGGGAATAGACTCCTTCGCGCCATGGCTGGAGCGGCTGGAACGTAAGATCACTGAGCAGTTGCTCGATGAGTTGACCAAAGAAATCCCCCCGGAGTGGTATGACCACGATCATGAAGCCCTGTCACGATTGCTGGACCAGTTGTATCGGCGGCGCAAGCGAGTTCCGGAGCTACTGGTATCGGCGCGGGATTCGAATCGACAGCCATTTCCCCAATGGCAGGGCAATGCGTGATGCGGGTAGTTCCGTCGTGGGACTTGAGTGCCAGCACTACGTTCTCGGTGGACGCCCGAGACGAGAAGTTATAAGCCATCTGACGAGTCGTTACTTCGTAAGCGTGGCCTGAAGGCCGTCTTGACGGGGTGTGGTGGGCTATGCGGCGCGGCGTGAGTTTCCGGCCGGTTCTGCCGAACGTAAAGTCCACCTGCCACAGCCCGCGCTTGAGTGTGCGCCGGGCAAGGAATAGCTCCGACCCTAAAACGATGGTCTTGGCGTTTTCCACGAGGGACTGCCGCCAGACTTCAACGCGACCCCGCCATTTCGTTCACGTGGCTACCGTGCGTTCGCGTAATATCCGGACTTTGCGTGCGCCAAAAGTGGCGGCGCACCATTAGGCGGCCGAATTGTGACCTTAATTTTCCGCCGCTGTCCGTCGTAGACGTGGTTGCTAGGCGTGTACCCCAAAACGTACTGATTCCGTAGCTCGGCCCCGATCTTGGCGGCAATGGCGGCAAGGTCTTCGAGATGTTCGACGGGAAATGCCTTGCCACCGGTGATTTCGGTAATCTCCGAGAGCAAACTGGGGCCGTGAATCTCCTCTGGCGACCGATAAGGATAGCTAAGTGGGTCGTAGAAACCAATGGCATACAGTTCAGTATCAGCCTCCCTTACGAATTTCCGAATCTCCTTTTCCGAGTGCCGACTATGATTATCGCCCCCGTCTGAGAATATGAGCAGAGCGTGTCTCTTGTATTTGGCTTCATCCATGTATCTGAGTGCAAGGTAGACGGCGTCCAATAAGGCCGTACGTCCTTCGGGAGTGGCGCTGGAAATGCAGCTTCGCAGGTGTCCCAAGTCAGTGGAGAACGTACTCATTAGCTCGGCATGATCACTGAACCCGACGATGAAGAACTCATCCTGTGGGTTGGCAGCCTTGAAGAACTCAAGAATGGCTGCGCGGGATATGTCTATCTTCCTCGCCATCGAATAACTCAAGTCAAAGACAACACCGACAGACACAGGGACATCTTCGGAAGAAAAAGAGGTAATCTCTTGCTCAACGCCGTCCTCGAAAACACGGAAGTTATGCGGCTCAAGTCCGAGCACAAGCCGATCATAGGGATCAGTGACGGTGACATTGACAAGTGCTAGTTCGACGTTGACTGTGATGATCTTGTCAGGCTGGATTTTCACGCCCGGAGTATCTCGCCTCATCTCTTTCGGTGCGAGAGACGCAAGAGGCGAGTCGATCCGACTCGCGTCCGTTGCTTGACCTTGAGGGAACGCAGGGGCTGCAATAACAAAACATAGTGTGACACCCAATAAGCATACAACCGAGGAAAAAGGTTGCACGCGGGACCAAGGGGAATCGTGTGCCATTGAAAGCCCCTTCAGTGCAATTCAGATGCCAGCGAATTGATTGTGCCCCCCCAACTAGGCCAACTTACGTGGAATCTGTAGAAGGAAATGGAAGTTGGACTCTGCGAGTCAGTTCTGTCCGTGCCAAAGTGGTCCGCGATTTGGCAAGCGGCCTGTTTTGGGAGTTGATGAGGCGAGAGACAAGGCTCCGGCAGACCATTCGGCCCAAGCAGAATTCAACACCGCATTGCCATTAAGTCCTTTGCATGGCATTCAGCGCGATTGGCAAACAAACCATTCCGAAGCGATGATCCAAAGAACTCTGGTAAGCCGCGTGCACTTCATTTATCGGGCGAGTGATCATGTTGAGAATAGTAGGCAAGAATCTCCCAAAGTTGCTTCAGACCTGCCTCATTATCTTTTCTCTGCTCGTTTCAGGGGAGCCGTGGGCAGGGACGGCCGATAGTCGGACTCAGTTGAGTTTGGACGGAATCAAAGTTGGGGAAGGGTTGAAGAGATTCAAGCGCCGGTACCAAGGCCTACATTGTCGTCGTCGGGCGGTCGGAGCAATCGAAAGGGCGGAAGTACAGAGGCAATGGATTGAATGGATAGATTGTGCCCTCGACCGGGCCCTCCTTCGCACGGAAGCTCTCTCTGCCATGAGCAGTAGAGGTGACAGCAGTGGAAAGATGAGTGCGACCTTTCAGAATGAGAGGTTGGTGTCACTCGAATACGTGGTTGGGACCGAAGCACTCTCCGCGGTCGTTCATTCCTTTTCGATGCGCTATGGCCCCCCGGATAAATCGACTCTCTCAGACGACGGACAGCAGACGCATGCAGTATGGATTCGCGGGGACTCAAAGTTAGAAATCGAGCAGATCGTCTTGTGTTGTCGGATTGACGAACGCGGTTTCGTTCGCGTTGAGAAACAGTCCATAACGATGGCTGTGAGAATTAGGTTGACCGCGGCCGTGCAGGAGGGCTCGGGAAATCTCGTAGTGCCTTCCTTTCGCGTATCCTCGCTCTTCCACGGCTCTGTGAGTTCCTGCGCTACGGTGCTGCCGAATGACTCGTCGGCTTTTCCTCTATGCAGAGGGTCACGCAGTAGCCCCTCCAAGTTGCTGAAGCGCCTCATCGGCTTGTACGAATAGCGCGGACTGCCGCGTGCAGGAACCCTGAAACTCAACAAGTGACATTCGGGCATCCGGCTCTCGGCGACGAGGGTGGCGCAAAAGGATTAGTCTTGGACGCACAGAAACCGCGAAAACCGGATTAGGAATTTCAGCGACTTACACATGCGTCCGAAAACACCCTTTGGAGCCGCAACGGTTCTAAAGAACTTAGCGAATCATCCTCTTGCCACCCCACGGTGTCGCTCATTCCTCGGCTCGGGCATAATGGACTTTCAGCCATGCTCCTGACTATCACCAATTCCAGACCGCCTGCGACGGACCTCGGCTACCTCCTGCACAAGAATCCCGCCCGTGTGCAGTCATTCGAGTTGCCTTTCGGAAAGGCCCACGTGTTTTATACGCAAGCTTTAGATGACCAGTGCACCGCCGCATTGCTGCTCGACGTTGATCCGGTGGGTCTGGTCCGCACGAGGCGAGGTCCGGCAGGAGAGGGCGGCATGTTGGAACAGTATGTGAACGACCGCCCCTATGTGGCTTCATCGTTCATGAGTGTTGCTATTGCTCGGGTGTTTAATTCCGCACTAGCGGGGAGCAGCAAGGGTCGCCCTGAACTCGTGAGTATTCCGCTGCCTCTTATTGCGCGAATCGCGGTCTTCCCCTGTCGCGGCGGTGAGGAGTTCTTGCGGCGGTTGTTCGAGCCGCTCGGCTATAGGGTGAGCGCCGAGCATCACCCGCTGGACGAGAAGTTTCCCGAGTGGGGTGAGGGGCCGTACTACACGGTCGAGATCAGCAAAAACGTTACGCTGCATGACCTGCTTACCCATTTATACGTTTTGATTCCAGTCCTCGATGCCGACAAGCATTACTGGATCGGAAAAGATGAAGTGGACAAGCTGCTCCGCCATGGCGAAGGGTGGTTGCAAGCACATCCAGAGCGCGAGGCAATTGTAAATCGGTACCTACGAGGTTTTCGTACGCTGACGAGAGAAGCACTGGCGAGGCTCACCGAGGACGAATCGCTCGATCCCGACGCAGAACAGGAGAAGAAAGAGGAACAGGAACAGTCCATCGAGGCCCCGCTCCGTCTAAACGATGCTCGCCTCGCTCAGGTCGTCGCGGAATTGAAAGCATGCGGGGCGAAGCGAGTTCTCGATCTTGGCTGCGGCGAAGGCAAACTCATACGTGAACTGCTCAAGGACAGGCAATTTGAAGAAATCGTCGGCATGGATGTTTCTTACCGGAGCCTCGAAACAGCAGCCGAACGGCTCCACATGGACACCATGCCAAAGAATCAGAAGGAACGGATAAAGTTAATTCAAGGTTCGCTCATGTATCGGGACAAGCGGCTGGTTGGGTTCGACGCTGCCGCCGTGGTCGAAGTCATCGAGCATCTTGACGAGCCCCGGCTCGCGGCATTCGAGCGCGTTCTCTTTGAGTTTGCCCGACCCCAAACGGTCGTGCTCACCACGCCGAACGCCGAATATAACGTAAAGTTCCAAACGCTTCCTGCTGGTCGATTCCGGCATCGTGATCACCGTTTTGAATGGGCACGCCAGCAATTCGAAGCGTGGGCCGAGGAGGTTAGCAAGCGGTTTGGGTATACCGTCGAATTCAAGAACGTTGGGGAAGAAGCCCCACAGATCGGATCACCAACGCAGATGGGGGTGTTCCGCCAGTGAAAATCACCATCCCCGAACTTTCTCTGGTCGTCCTGATCGGCCCTTCCGGAAGCGGCAAGTCCACCTTTGCCCGGCAGCACTTCAAGGCGACTGAAATTCTGTCCTCTGACTACTGCCGCGGGCTGGTTTCGGATGACGAGAACAACCTAGCTGCCACGAACGACGCTTTCGAGGTCCTACATTTCATTGCTCGTAAAAGGCTTGCGGCAGGACGGCTTACGGTTATCGACGCCACAAACGTCCAACCGGAATCACGCAAGTCGCTGATTGCTTTGGCACGCGAATTTCACGTTCTGCCCATCGCGATCGTGTTTGATATTCCCGAGAAAGTCTGCCGCGAGCGGAACCGAAGCCGCCCTGACCGAGATTTCGGACCGCATGTCATTCGTAACCAAGCGCAGCAGTTGAGAAGGTCGTTACGTAGTCTGGACCGCGAGGGATTCCGGGGAGTGCACGTCTTCGAGTCTCCTGACGCTTTGCAGACCGTTCAGATCGAACGGCAACCGATGTGGACGAACCGCCGAAACGAACACGGGCCGTTCGACATTGTTGGAGACATTCACGGCTGCTTCGATGAGCTACTAGAATTGCTCATGACTCTCGGCTATGCCGTTGAGACCGAGAGCGGCGATTGCCGGGTCGCAGCGCCCGATGGTCGGAAGGTCGTGTTCCTCGGTGATCTGGTTGACCGTGGCCCCAAAATCGTGGAGGTTCTCCGGCTTGTAATGGGCATGGTCGAAGCTGGGACTGCCATGTGCGTTCCCGGCAATCACGACATGAAGCTTCTGCAAAAGCTCCGGGGCAAGGACGTAAAGATCACGCACGGCCTTGCTGATTCTCTTGCACAGCTAGAGGGCGAATCGCCCGAGTTCAGACGCAAGCTCATCGATTTTCTCGACCAACTGATTAGCCATTATGTACTGGGCGACGGCAAATTGGTTGTGGCTCACGCCGGGATGAGGGAGGAGATGCAAGGGCGTGGTTCAGGTGCCGTTCGGTCGTTTGCCCTATTCGGTGAGACTACTGGTGAAACTGACGAGTTTGGACTCCCGGTTCGCTACAACTGGGCTGCCGAGTATCGAGGGAAGGCAATGGTCGTGTACGGGCACACACCTGTTGCGGAGCCGCAATGGCTGAACAAGACCATCAACATCGATATTGGTTGCGTGTTTGGCGGCAAGCTGACGGCGCTTCGCTATCCGGAGAAGGAATTGGTGTCCGTTCCCGCGCACAAAACGTACTACGAGCCCCTCAAGCCTTTGGTAGCACCTTCGTCCGGAAGCGGGCTTTCCCAGCAGCAGGAACACGAGGATGTGCTGGACATCGAAGACGTGATTGGCAAGCGCATCATCGAGACTCGTCTTCACGGGAACCTGACGATTAGAGAGGAAAACGCCATTGCCGCCCTTGAGGTAATGAGTCGTTTTGCGATGAACCCAAAGTGGCTCATCTACTTACCTCCTACGATGTCGCCAAGTGAAACGAGCAGCCGTTCCGACCTCTTGGAACATCCTGCGGAGGCGTTCGCCTACTACGGGAAAGAGCATGTGGAGCGGGTGCTCTGCGAAGAGAAGCACATGGGTTCGCGGTCAGTCGTGATCGTTTGCCGGGACAGGGATTCCGCACTTCGCCGATTCGGCGTCGTAGAGGACGAAATTGGAGTTTGCTATACGAGGACAGGAAGACGATTTTTCAATGACACCACTCTAGAAACGCAATTCCTGTGCCGGGCGCAAGCGGCGGTCTCAAGAGCGGGACTATGGGACGAGCTTGGAACCGATTGGCTGTGCCTTGATTGCGAACTGATGCCGTGGTCTTCGAAGGCGCAGGACTTGTTGAAGCAACAATATGCCCCCGCGGGGGCTGCCGCCCGTGCAGGATTGGGTGCGGCTGTCGCTGCATTGCGCCTTGCGAACGAGCATGTGAAGGAAGCCTCTGAACTTCTCTCTCGGTACGAGAAACGGGGCGAAACGGCAGAACGTTATGTGGACGCGTACCGCCGATACTGCTGGACTGTTCATTCGTTGTCGGACCTCAAGCTTGCTCCTTTTCACGTGCTGGCAAGCGAGGGAATCGTTCACTCTGACAAGGACCATGGGTGGCACATGAGTTTGGCGGCTCGGCTGGCCTCCGCCGACCCGGCGCTGTTCATCTGCACCTCCTGTAAGGTTGTCGATCTTGGAGACGAGACTAGCCAACAGGAAGGGATCGCTTGGTGGGAGGAACTGACTGCCAGTGGAGGAGAGGGTATGGTCGTAAAGCCTCTGCAATTCCTGACTCGGAGTCGCCGGGGCTTGGTTCAACCAGCAATGAAGTGCCGGGGACGTGAGTACCTCCGTATTATCTACGGTCCGGAATATACGGCACCGGAACATCTAGAGCGTCTGCGGGCCAGAGGACTCGCGACGAAGCGGTCATTGGCCTTGCGAGAATTTGCGCTCGGAATCGAATCCCTGCAACGGTTCGTTGAGCGAGAACTGCTCCGACGTGTTCATGAGTGTGTCTTCGGCGTACTGGCGCTGGAGAGTGAGCCAGTTGATCCTCGGCTGTGAACCCGTGAATTGAACCTGACTGGCACGACATTAGAACAGCAGGCGTTGAAGAGGCTTGTCGGTTTTCTTGAGAATCCGCAGCAGGCGCTCTATCGAGTAGGGCTTGTAAATTACAGGGCACGGAGGCCGAAGCCCGTGCTCGCTGGTCTGCATGATGATGCGTTGCATGGGATCAATTTCCCAGATGGCCTTCACTAGTTCCAACCCGTTCTTGACCTTCTGACCGGGAGTAAATAGATAATCGGTGAGCACGTAATCGTACGGTTGGTTCTTGCAGTATTTGTCAAACGCCTCGTCGCCTTCATACGTGGAGAAGATATCAAACCCCCTTGCAATGCCTAGCTTCGTTTCAAGACAGTAGATCAGTGACTTATCGTCATCGCAGATCAGGATTTTCACTTTCTGTTCACCGTTGTCAACCTCATGCCTGAGCCCACTGCCGTTTCCCAACGCATGTTCCGCTCGTTCCAAACGACTTCCTCGCGCTCGATCCTCAGCATGTTTCTGTTCCCGAGGATCGCCTGCACCTGATTGGTGTCTGCCTGCTCGACCACCGCAATGCCATGCCCGATTACAGCCACCCGGTCGCCGCGCTTGATCTGACGTTGCTCTGCTCGCCGGGCGTACCATGCACTGCATCGCTGCACCAGCACGTCGAGCCCATTCGCATCAACACCGGAACCCGTGCACCACAGCGGCACGGTTCCGGTATCGCCAAGGACGAAGATGTCGCACCCGTACGCCGCCAACTTCGCAACCCACGGTTCGGCTCTGCGTATGCCGAAGGGCACCATTGAAAGCGGCACGACGAACTTCTTCGGGTAGGCGAATTGGGCGCGCCATCCGTCTTCATGCTCTACGACGGTGCCCCACAGGCAGACCTCGCCGTGGATGCGGGATTCGGTGTAGCCGAGTCGGCGCAGGTGGTCGAGGCTTTTGCTGGCGTAGATTCCGCATGTGCAATTCGGTCGAGGAGATTCGTGGCATCCGTGAGTTCTGCATTGGGCAGTTAAGGGCTCTCCGGACTTCCAACTAACCCCATTCAGAGACTTCAACCCTGCCGCATCCGACTGCCAGACACGGTGGCCTACTATGGGCGAGACGTAATCAGGCGCTCTCAAGGTGTCGCTGGCTCGTACAGGGGTTCGGGCTCGGGCGTCGGTCCAACTGTCTCCGGTTCAGCAGGTTCGGGCTCGGTCACCTTCGTTGGAACCGGGGATTCCAAAGGCTCGACAACAAGTGTGCGAAGCGGTCTGCCAATCTGCATTTGAATTTCTCCCCTAGCTCGCTGCTCAAGCGGCAGCGACCATCTGGCTCTGCTTTGCTTGTCTCACCACACGCACGACACTGGCGCGGCTGATTCGGTACTTTTTGGCGACATTGGTCAGCGACATTCCGGCGAGGCGATCCCGAACGAGCGCGTCTCGGTCAACGCTCAGAGGGGCACGCCCGAGGCGGCGTCCTTCGATCCGCGCCCTTCGCATTCCGGCCTTGATTCGTTCGCGCAGGATGCTCCGTTCCAATTCCGCTATGCTGCCGATCATCGTGATGAACATCCTGCCCATCGCACCCGACGTGTCGATTGCCTCCCGTGCAGAGACGAACTCGATGCCAAGCTCGTGCAACTCGTCCACGATCTCCAGAAAGTTCTTGGTCGAACGGGCTATGCGGTCGAACGCCGCCACCAATACCACATAGAACTGGCCTCGCCGGGCATCATTCATCATCGCGTCGAGGCCGGGCCGCTTTGCCTTATTGCCGGAAACCCCGTGGTCGCAATACTCGTGGACAACCTCGAACCCCCGCTGCGCTGCCAGCTTTCGCAGGTCGTACAACTGGGATTCAACGTGCTGTTCTGGCGTGCTAACACGAGCATAAATCGCTGTTTGTTTCACTATTTCTCCTGTTCTGCCTCAACGAGGCGGATTGGTCGATTTGTCTGAGAATCCATCAAGACTGTCCGATTGCTCGGAGCGTAGCGAAATCCAGCACGCAGCAGCCATGCTCGCGCCTCGAAAACCTGCGGCACGAAGAAAACGTTGCTGGCGAACCGGTTTTGCTGAAACGGCAGCAGAAGGTGCGGAATGCCGGCCCGAAACAGGGCGGCTTCCGCATTCAACAGTTCAACACCGGCATCCCGACCCATTTGCCAGTTCTCCTTGCGTGCCATTGCAGAAGGTTGTTGGAGCCTCTGCTTGGCGTGCTCACAGACTGCGAACTCCGGGGTGAAAATCCCCATCCCGTCCTGCACCAGCGACAGCAGATCGGCGATCTCTTGGTCAGAGCACCGCGCCAGCCGTTCTCCCAGCCTCGCCCCGGCAAAAAGGGTCGCAAGCCTCTCGTTCAGGCTGTGCGATCTCGCCAGCCGCCGCTGGAACTCGAACAATTCTCGTACGGAAGCCGTCTCTGTCGGCCAATGCTCCAAGGTTGCCTCTCGCACGCCCAGTATACAGAGCGGGTCGGGCATTTCGCTAACTCGCAATCACATGAAGATAAAGGGGTTATAGCCAATTGGCGGTTTTCCAGAGTCGCTCTGTATACTGCGCTCATGAACGGAGCGACTGAGCCAGAACCACCGAAACCGCAATTCCGCATTCGCCTGAACGGGACAAGCGTCCCTGAGCTTAACGTGCGGCCCAACCCGGACCGCCCGGGCGCGTGGCAGGTCGCTGTGCTCATCGACGACATCGGCTGGATCGTCGTGGACGACAGGCCTGACATGCTGCTGGAATACCGGGACGAGGCCTCGTGGAAGCTGCTTCCCGTGCCCATGCGGCAAGCCTCGGCGGACAAGGGCTGGTGCCGGACGACCCCATCGGAACTCATAGAAATCTTGCAGCTTGCTGGCGCGATCGAGTGAAGGGACGACGCTGATCGGGTACTTATTGGTCTCCTTGCGCGACGGAGTCGAAGCAAAGCAGCCTCGAAAAGATCGAGAATTGAGAAAAGCAAGACTGCTGATGTTCCTCACCAAAACAAAATTCGCCGCCGGATTGCAATGCTTGAAGCGTCTGTACTTCATGGTTCACGAGCCGGAATTGGCGGCGCAGCCGGACGAGTCGGGCCAGTCGATCATCGAGCAAGGGCGAGAGGTCGGCCTGCTGGCGCAGCAGATGTTTCCGGGTGGCGCGACAGTTGAATCCAGAGACCGGGAACAGGCGATCCGAGCGACACGGAAGCTAATCGAAAATCCCGAAGTCCCGGCAATTTTTGAAGGTGCATTCGAGCAAGGCGACGTTTTCGTCCGCGTCGATATACTCCACCGCCGCCGAGACAAACGGTGGCGCTTGCTTGAAGTTAAGTCGGCGGCTGGTGTGAAGGATCATCACTTCCACGACGTTGCCATCCAGCACCGGGTGGTGTCCCGCTCCGGAGTCGATTTGGCGGCATCGTGTCTGGCGCACGTGAACCGGGAATATGTCTATGAGGGCGGCCCCATCGACGTGCACCGTTTCTTCAAGATCAGCAGCTTGATGCGGCAAGTAGAGAGCTTGCAGCCCGAGATTGTGACTCAGCTTCGCTCAGAATTTCGTATCCTTGCGATGCCTGAGGCTCCCGATATTCCCGCTGGACGACAGTGCAGCCACCCGGTCACCTGCGAGTTCTTCGATCAGTGCAATCCTCCGCTTCCTGAGGATCACATATTGCGGCTTCCCAGAATCCACGCCAGTACGGTCGCAAAGCTTGTTGCCCTTGGCGTCCAATCCATTCACGACATCCCCGAAAGCTATCCGCTCTCGGGGCGGCTCCGCCGTGCATGTGCCAGTGTGCGGACGGGAAAGCCGTGGTTCAGCCCACAACTCGGGGACGAGTTGTGGGGACTGAAATACCCGCTGCACTTCCTAGACTTCGAGACCCTGAACCCGGCAATCCCTCGCTTTGCAGGAATGCGACCCTTTGATCACATTCCATTCCAATGGAGCGTGCACATGCAACAGCAGCCGGGCGCGGCGCCCGAGCATTTCGAGTTCTTGGCGAACGACAAGAGCGATCCCCGCCCGTCGTTCATCTCGGCGCTGTGCGATGCCCTCGGCGATCGCGGCAGCATCGTCGTGTACTTCCAGCAGTTTGAATCCCAGCGTCTCTCGAACCTTGCTTCATGGCTGCCAGAGTTCTCGGGCCGGGTCAGGGAAATTCAGGGGCGGCTCTGGGACTTGCTGCCCATCATCCGCAACCACGTCTACCACCCCGCATTTGGCGGGAGCTACTCCCTCAAATCGGTATTGCCTGCGCTCGTTCCCGAGATGACATACGCCGGGATGGCTGTGGCGGATGGGCAGGGAGCCGGACTGGCTTGGGAGTCGATTGTTGGTGGCGAGTGCAGCGACGCCGAACGTCAGCAGAAACGGAAAGCGCTGCTCGAATACTGCTCCCAAGATACGCTGGGAATGGTGAAGCTGGTGGAGTTGCTCCGTCAGCGAGTTGTGCAAGCGCAAAGTGGCTGAATATCCCCGCAAAGAAGACCTCGAAGCCGCGTGGACGATGTTCCAGTGGTTGAGAAGCAAGGTTGCCAATACGAAATCTCGCCCACAGCTTGTGACTGGGATGCTCGGAGTCAACGATGACAGTCGTCACGATTGAGACACACGCCCAAGCAGGAGGGAGACAGCAGCCTCAGCTTTTTGCTCGTTTGGCGTCCGCTGAGCCACCTCGTGCTCCATGGTAGCCTTTAGTTCGGAGCGGTAGTGGGACCATTGAGCCTGAATCTCTTGGCAGCGAGCGGCATCTGTCGGCAAGGTGACCGTGCCGTGCATCCCCGCGCTTTGCAGTGCGGTTGCCAGTTGCGCTTGCTCTAAGTGGCGGAACTCGATTTCCTCCGACTGGAACTTGAGGCTTGGTTTGTGGAAGAACGATTCGACGAGCTTCGCTTTTTCGTTGGGGAACACATAACTGTCGGACGCCTCGGAATCGACCAGAAAGTCCTGTGGATAACGCTTCATCGTGCCGGGGGGCAGGCTTTCCAGCACGCTCTCGGCGATCTCCTTCGGTGTGGCAGACGCACCTTTCTTAACCTTTCGCTTGTTTGCCGCTGTTTTGATGTCCTGAATCCGCCCTCGACGGTAAACGAGCGTCGTCTCCTTGTACAAGCGCTCCAACACACTCCGCACGTCGGCCTCGGGAACACCAATGAGCTTCATCACTGCTTCGTCGAGTTCTTGACGGTCGTGATGTTTCAGTTCGCTGGGCGAACTTGGGGGCTCGGCTCTCATCGAATCCAGCCTGCCGAGTGGCACCATATCGACGAAAGCATCTTCTAGGAAAGAGTCGACTTGCCGGGCAGACATCTTAAGCAGGGCGCTTTCCAGCGCTGCTTTATCTTCCTTGTTTGCCCGACGAACATCCGGCACGGGCAGCATCTTAACGTCGATGACTTCCGTCTTCAGCGTTCCTTCCATTCCGGCGTATCGCCCATAGAAGTGCTTGAAGAATGCAACAATCGTGGAGTTCAGGACAGCGGAAAAAGCAGGTGCAAGTTGGCGGTCCTTGGCAGCCACATCAAAGAGATTGTGGTTGCAGATCAGCCTCCTTTTCCGCGTGCCAATTTGATATTCGGGGTTTAGCGCAATTACATGGCGGTATTTCTGGATCATCGGCCAGAACACGTCGCCTCGCATGCCGCCACTCAGGTCGTACCACGGGTCACGGGCTCGGCACGTCGATCTTTCCGAGGCCGCTGTGTCGCCTCCGAATGTCTCTTTCTCACCGTACGCGATGTACTTCCCCACTAAGGTGCCCCGGAGCGCTCCCTTGGGTTTGCCGACAAGCAGAATAGACTTTTCGAGGTCGGCAGGATTGATAGTGATCCCGTCGATGTCCATTGTGCTGTGGACTTCCGGCTCAAGATACTTGCTCTCAACGGGCCACAATGTTCCATCGCCAGCCTCTACTATCTTGACGCCGCCGGACTTGACCCTCGAACGTGGAACTCCGTATCGCTGCCTGAACTTTCGGCTGCTTTGCTCCTTTTGAAGGGCTTCCGCCGTGCGATCCTTGACAAAAAAGAAGTGATCACAACCAGTTTTTACCCCGAACCGAACATCCGCTATCTCCGCCAAGGGGACAAAACCGGCCCCATACTTTTCCATAAGCACGAAGAAGAAGTCCGGCGCTCTGAGATACCGCCCCCACTTACCTCCCAAGTAGCCGGAGCCGCTTCTCCACTCATGCATCGACGCGGATTCGTCGCCCGGGTCCTCCTCCCCTTCCTCTTCGTCTTCGGTCTTCTCACTTGTACCGACGAGTCCGCTCATCCGGCAGCCTTCGTTCCACAACTGCTGCTGTGTGCGGACAAGGACGCGCATTTCGTCGCTGCTGGTATCCTCGGTTGCACACAGGATGCAATCCCTCAATCTCTCTGCCGCCCGCTGCCGACCATCTTCCGAGCCGTCATTCTCTAGCAACTGCACAAGCGGGGCTCGAAGCTGGACAAATCGTACCTGATTCTCCAAACGCTTCGTTTCGTCCTTACAGGGCTGCACAATCGTAACCGATGTGAGAACCCGAGCATCCTCGAACCAGACTTCATCTGCCGCCTCAATGATCGCTAGGATTTGGAAGTTGTCTAGGAACCACTTTTGAAGGCGGAACCCATAATCCACGTCGAGCCAACTGGAGCTTGTCAGTAATCCGAGGTGACCATCGGGGCTGAGGAGGTTATTCAGGTGGGGCCAGAAGTACACGTAAATGTCGGAGCGACCCGAAAACTTGAAGCCGGGAGCTTCGCGCCGACAGAGGCTTTGATAGTGCTTCTTGCGCTCCTTACTTATTTCCTCTTGGCGGATGTAGGGTGGGTTGCCGATTCCAGCGTCGATGCGCGGGCATTTCATCTCGATCTTGCCGCTTCCCTTGGGGAGGGTCATGAACGACTGCCCGAGTGCGACATCGAAGAAGTCGGCTCGGCTTACTCGCGGATAATTGTCGGCCTCTACTAAGTCTTGGCTTGCTAGGCTGAGCGCAGATAGGTGCACAGCCAAACCCGACCAATCGACTCCGTAGACCTCGGCCAAAAGGCGGGGATGCTCACGTGCTGCATTGAGCCAACGCTTCCTAGCATAGGCACGGACCAAGAACGTGCCCGAGCCGCAACCCGGATCAAACACCACCGCTTCAGGAGAGCGGATCGTGAAGGCGTTTATGAGGTCAACGATTGAAGGGTCCGTGTAATACTGCCCGTACCTGTGCTTCTCATCCTTGTCGATCAGGCGCTTGAAGATCGGTCCAAGCACGTCAAACCCGAGATGCCGCAAGTTGAAGAGATTGACCTGCTCTATCACCCTCTTCCAAGCATCGACAGCGCCCAAAGCAAGGAGCGGTACCTTTGCGCCGAAGTCGGGCCAGAAGATCGTCTCGTAGTCGTTGCTGACATCCTGCGCATGCTCGAAGTTCTTCGACAGCAGACCGTACAGACGGTCGGCGGAGTCAACGGACGAGGTCACCTCGATTGGCTTGAGTTCGTGAAAGCGTCCGCGCAGGGCTTCGTAGAAAATGAGCTTGGTCGCAAGGACGTAGCAGCAGAGCCTTGCTGCACGATCCAGCAGCCCGGCAATGTCCGCTTCTTCCTTAGGTATGGTCCAACGTTGGTTCGTGACCATCCAACTTCTAAGCTCCTTCTGGAACGCTGGCCTAGTCTTCCAGAGGCGGTAAATCTCGAAACGGGTAAGCGCAACCGGGCGCTCTAGGAATGCCTCAAGCATGAGCACGAATCTCTGGTCCGGCGGCAGGACTCCGAAAGGCATCTCGCCGCGATAGAGGGCAGCAAGGTCGTTGAGGAGTTCCGGTAAAAACTCGTTCCGAACTTTGTCGATTACAAACGGGGACTCGACCTCTTCGCTAGAGCAGAGCTTGAAAAGCGTGTAGTCCTTCGACTGGCGCTGAAGCGTCGGCAGTTTGACCTTGCTCGGGTCCCACAGGATGAATCGGTTCACGTTCCAAGTGAAGAAGTATCTTGCTCCCGCATCGCTGGCTTTCTGGAACGCGTCCTGAACGACATCGTCGTCGTATGGTGAAACTCCGTCCGGGGCGTCGGGCATCTTGACCTCGCCCGTCAGAGCCTTGTTGCCGTCGCGGTCGAGCAACGTGAAGTCACGGCGGGTTCTCTTGCCGTGAGCACTCTTTTCTGTTTGGGCTTCTTTGAAGGGCAGTTCGGGCCGGGCGGAGAGGATATTGTTGATCCAGCCCACCACATCTGCTACGAAAGTGAGTTCATGGACTTTTTCCGCCAACCCTCAGCCCCCGTTGGAGAGCGTCGCCCCATTGTAACCGAGATTTGGAACCACTCCGCACTCGGCCGTAACTTTCTTTGCCCTGTTAGCAATGTAACAAGGGTGTAGAATCGGCAGAAGAAAGGTCCAGCCCATGAGTGACAGTTCAGCACCAGCCAGTTCAGAACTCGTGTGTGCCCCGCTTCTGCGGGTAACTCCCGTTGCACCGCGGTCGCTTCAGGTCTAAGACATGCATCCCTACTCGACCACCTCGGAAGAGCGGACCATACTGCCTTTTGCCTTGGCCTGTGCTGCCATCGGATTTGCGTGGGTTCTCTCGCTGATCACTGGGAGGACTCATCCGGCATTCTGGGTGGAAGTTCCCGGCACTTTCACGCTCTACACAATCCTGCTGTGGGTGTTCCGCAGCTATCTATGGAGGTGGCCGTTGTTTCAAGCGACGGGCATCGTCAAAATTCCCGACCTTTCCGGCGATTGGTCGGGATATGTGACATCTTCGTTCGACAGCACAGCCCAGCAGCATCCTGTCCAAGTGCGCATTCAGCAAAACTGGACTCATCTCCTCGTTCAGCTTTCCGCAGAGCAATCGGAGTCAGAAAGCATCGTTGCGTCTATGGCGGTGGGGGAGGAGATCGTACTGAGCTATCAATACAGGAACACGCCGAAACAGGGCGCAAGGGGCACGATGCACGCACACATCGGGACTGCGTCCCTGAAGCTGAGCGACAACCGCAGCGAACTTTCAGGCGAATACTACTCTGGCAGGGACCGGGCGAACCAAGGGACGATTCTGCTGACGAGAGGTTCTGCTCCGGCTTCTGTCTAAAGAGGATCGAATCGAACCAGATGACAATTCCCCTAGCTCAGCTTGACACGTGGTCCGGTCAGGGATCAGTTACACAGTCCAAGAACACCTATGCGACGGTGAAGGCGGCTCTTGAGGACGCGAACGCTAACTACACGGATCGTAACTTCAAAGTCTTTCTCCAAGGCTCCTACGGGAACGACACAAACATCTACGCCGAAAGCGACGTGGATGTCGTGATCCGGTACGATGGGGCTTTCTTCTACGACATCCAAGAGCGTCCCGCCGACGAGCAGGCTTCCTTCCACGCCGCCTATCCTGACAGCGGAACTTATCTATACAGCGATTTCAAGGAACATGTCCGGCAGGCATTGCGAGCGAAATTCGGAAATTCTGTCAAACCCGGCACCAAGGCGATCAGGGTCGAAGCCAGCGGCAACCGACGAAATGCAGATGTGATAGTCGCTTTTGAATATAAGCGGTACTACCACTTCAAATCGCGGCAAGACGACAATCACGTCGCCGGAATGTGCTTCAAGCTGTCTGACGGCATGCTCATTGCCAACTACCCTGACCAACACAGCAAGAACTTGACCACGAAGCATCAGGCTACGGGCAACAAGCTCAAGCCGATGATCCGCATCTTCAAAAACGCACGCTCCAAGATGGTGGAGGACGGGCTGATTGCGGATGGCTCTGCCCCTTCCTATTACATCGAAGGCTTGCTCTACAACGTGCCGACCCCACAGTTCGTGGGGGACTACCAAGACATTTTCTTGAACATCCTGAAATGGCTTTACGAAACAAAAGACCGCAGCAAGTTCGAGTGCGCGAACGGGCAGTATTACCTACTGCGGGACGGATTCCACACCTGTTGGCCGACGGCGGATGGAAAGAATTTCATCGATGCCTCGATAAAACTTTGGAATGAATGGTAACGGAAGAGCTTCTGAGAAAACGCCAAGGAAGCCAGCGGTTTCTGCCTGAGGGAGTCTATAGAGGCCCGGACAATGCGGGTTGCCGTGGTACGATTCACTGCGAGAAGGCACTGTGGCCACGATCAAGAGCAGAGAGCAGTACTTCGAGCCTGACCCAACTAACGAAATCTTCCCACTTCTATCTCTCGATAAGCACTATGAAATGGTCTTGCAGTATTGCCAAATACACGGGGATGTGCCGGAAGATGTTCGCAGTTACTTCAACGCCGTTGTTACGCTCTATCTGTACGGCTGGCTCTACTACCCCTTCTTCACTCTAGCCTCCGAACGCAGTTTCTTTGCTGTCGAAATGGCACTCAGGAAGCGCCTCCCACCCAAGAAATTGGACAAGAAAGGCCGAGACCCAAGGAATCTTGTGGATTTGCTAAGGGAGGCTAAAGCCGCTGGACTAATGCGCGACGAGGGATTTCCGAGTCTCGAAAATCGTAGTGCAGGTGCGAGGGAAGAAGCCGAAATTCTCGGTCGAGCCCCAGAGCCTCGACCGGAAGAGCCTTATGTGGACGTGTTGATCCGGGCATTTCCTTGGGTGAGGAATCGTTTCGCCCATCCAAACATGCAGAGCATCATGCCACCCGGCCCGGCTTTGGACGGACTGATTCTGGCTGCGGAAATCATCAATCAACTCTGGGCTAAAGCCGCAGCGGACATGAAGTACGACGTAAAGGCCCACTTTCCGAACGAATTGTCCAAAGGCGAAATTAAACGGTGCCTCTCGCTCATCAAGGAAGGCGATGCAGTAGATTTTGCCTCTGCTGAGAAGGAACTGCCCCTTGCGAAAGTTGTGGTAGCCGTCCGGTTGAGAGGCGAAATTGTCGGTGTCGGAGCCATCAAACAGGCTCGACCCCCTTACGCCTTGCGGGTTGCGAGGAAGAGCGGTTTTTCTTTGGACAAGAACATGCTGGAGCTTGGCTATGTGGCCCGTGACAAATCTCATGGAGGGCACAGTCTCTCCCAACAAATCGTTTCGGAGCTACTGTCTGCCTTCCCCGACACTGCCCTGTTTGCTACAACGTCAAGCCAAAAAATGAAAGAAACTCTGAACGGTGCGGGATTCAAGCATCAAGGGAATGAGTGGCTCGGTAGAGATAAGAAGCACCTTTCGCTTTGGGTCAGAGCGTCGGTTCGCAGCCCCTCAGCGAGCCGTCTGGGTATTCCCGCCCAAGGCTTCCATCCACCGGGTTGATAATCACGAGGCTGTTAAAGTGTGCGAGGTCGAGATCAAACGGCCCCATATCGTCTGCTGGAACTGCGCTCCACAAAATGTAATCAACGAGGATCAGAACCCAGTGGTCGAACTTCTCGACAATTTTTCTTGTCTTTTCGATTTTCTCCTTTAGAGCCAGACGGACGTGCTTGGGATAAATGTCGCTGACGAAGCCCGGTGAATCGTCATCGCTCACTAATACCCTGAAAAAGGCGGTTGCCCTCGGCGTAGTGGCCGGAATCAAGCTGAGCGTAACGCCCAATTTCTCAATCGCCTTTGACTTTCTGGAACCACCTCTGTAGTACTCCCGTGCCGCCTGCGCAAGCTGCTTCGCTATTGTTTTAGCTTCAGCGGCTAGTGGTCTTCTGAAGTTCACCATCCAAAAGAAGGTTCCGCCCTCATCTGTGAACGAAATGCGAGCGAGCGCCTTGGTCACAGCCCGCAGCAGTTGATGCTCTACCTGCTCAAGACCCTCAATTGAGCCATCCGGAGCGAAGAACCGCTGATTCAAACGCCTGACCTCGAACGCTGTTCTGCCAAGAGCAAAGTCCGGAGGGCTGTATGGACCGCAGGGCTCATAAATAGGCTCTTGACCAAAACGCTCCATCAAGAACTTTCTGGCGAACTTCTCTTCGTCTTTCATTTGCGGAGCCCATGTCACAGGGTAGCTCGGTGCTTTCTCTCGCGCAATGCTGCGCAAAAGCTGTGCAGAGTTTAGCAAACCCTCGGTGGCTCTCAAGCAGGACATGAGCATGATGTCGAGCTTCGGCCCGATCTCATTGAGCTTCTTCCGTGCCTTGAGAATTTCCTTAGACGACGTGCAGACAATTCAACTAAGAGTGCTCTTGCGAGCACTCACACACGGATATAAAGTGTCCCGCTACATCCCCGTATTGTTTCAGCCAGAAGAGGAGGTTCGATGACAGACTCAGGGACCCAAACCACCCGAACTCGTTCCAAGCCCTATGAAGAGGCACTTGTTAAGCGATTCGGGGAGATACGGGTCGTACGGCGGGAGGGAGGCGTACCAAAACTATCCGACGAGGCGCAGGCCATTAAACAAGCATTGAAAGAAGCGCTAAAGGAACCGGGAGATGCACCTGCACCGCAACTGCCCGAAAAGGCAGAGGCCATAAAGAACGCGCTGAAAGAGGTGCTAACAGAAGGCAGCAGCAGCATTAAGAAGGTTGTATCAGAAAAAGCCTGTGACTACATCTACCGGGCTGTGGACCGCCAGATCAATAAAGCGAGAGGTGTCCTCGCGTACAACGGACTTCTTTTCGCCTCGTTTAGCTTTGCCACGCGTTCATCTACAGACAAAGCTATATTGTGGGTTGCCAATCTGGGAGCCATCACGGCACTTGCGTCCTGTTTGATATTGCTCTCTCTCATGCTCTTTGTTTTCAACAACCCTGCGGAGTACGAAAATGCTGCGAGCGATTTCAGGTCAGCTTTCAACGCAGTATGGAAACGTACGACGAAGCTGGACGTGTCAATAGCGGTGTCGTTGGCCGCGACTCTGGCAGCTCTCTCTCTTCCTATTATTTTTCTGTGGCTGGCTGTTTGACAGCCCATTGAAGTTTAGCCGCACGTTGTGGTGACGTATCCCAGTTCGCTGCTCCCAGCCGTTTTGGGTCGCTTCTGCCAATTACAGAGAGCATCCTCCATAGCCTCGACTGGCACACCGAGATGCCTCTGGAGCTTTCGGATGATTCTGTCAATGTGGCCAGTAACACGTCCACTCTTTTTCCCTCTGACCATTAGCAGTGCCCCACTCTTAGGGCCGGTCGCCTTGCCGAGGTAACAGTGGGGAGGAGAAACGTTCAGAATCCCGAGATTTCCAAGCAAGCACAGGAAATCGAATTTCCCTGTTCTGCCGAACCGAGTTACAGAGATGTTCCGATATGCATGGTCGAAGGCAAGCTCCGGTGATTTGCCTTCAGAAACCGCTCGCAATGCCTTGTAAGGATCTCCATGCCCATTCTCGCCCACCCACTTCACGAAGGACTCGATGACTGCCGCAGTGCCCTTAGGGTGCTTGGGCTTATTGGTCTCATGCTTTCGGTGGTTGCCAAACTTTAGGCTTTTAAGTTGACTGTCGGCTAGCGATGCCATCCATGGATCGACCTTTTCGGGGTTGTGACAAACCGTGTCCCAATTCCATCGCCCAGCACCAAATTTTCCGTAGAAACGCCGGATCGTAATCCTTTGCTCCTGTCCAAAATGAATGGTAAGAAAAGCGAGCCACGCTGCCTCGTCACGTTGCCCTGTCTCGAACAGGTCTACGATGGCCTTTAGCGGGTGAAAGTCCTTCTGGCACGGGTCAGTCGAACCGCTGAATTTTTTCGCGCCGAGAGCACGAAGCATCACTTGGAAGTTGAAGAGTTTTTGAACGAAACGCTCACGGGATTCTTCTGCACGAAGTCCCGGCAAATCATGCGAGCCCTGAAATCGTAGCAGGCGAGTCATCAATTCCGGGCTGCTCGCGTAGGGCATAAGGGTTGACTCCTCTCCATTGGGCAAGGTGCTCAGGTGAATTTACGCTGAGCCTCTGAACTCGGCTGCCGTCCATTCGCGGTCAAAAGATGCGAAAATAGCGCCATCGAATACACACGGAAGCACCCCGGCTCTTTCGCAAAGAGCCTCTACCCCATCCATTACGAACTCGTAGTAGCTTCGATCACCGAGCAACACCGAACTAAGTTTGAGATCAAGGACATTTTGATTGAGCCATTTGGTGATGCGACTGTCGAGTGGGATTTCGTAGCGGGTCAGCCCTAGCCACTGCCAAAGGTTCCGTGATTGTTTCGGACGAAAGCCTTGGAGATGGTCGTCGATGAAGGTAGCTGCTGCTCTCTCCGCCTCCACGTCCACTCCGCGGGGTCTCCGCGCCCGTTGTCTTGAAAGCCTCTCATACTGGTCAGCGACCAAATCCCATCCTTCCGTCGTCAGCCATCGATAGTTCGCTTCAGCCTGTCTGGCGATGGTGGGGGCGCGTCGAATGCCGCCGAACGCAGAGAGTTCCCTCCACACCGTCACTCCGACACCCAACTGACTGCAATCGGATAGATTAAGGGCGCAACTGCTAGACCGCATGAAACGTGAAACTGGACTTCCCGGTCCCGACCGCTGCTGTGTTGTCAGGAGGCATCCGAGCAGTACGTGCCAGAAAGACTCGTGTGAGAAGGCGGTGCACGTCCCAGACACGTTTCGTCGAACCCGACCTCGGACGAATGTACTGTGCACGGAAGAGTCAATCAAAGACTGCACGGCCCGAACGTCGCGATTCCGAACACGCCATTCGATATGCATGATCTGTGGCTCCTCTTCTTCCCATAGTCGCCTAGTCGGCGAGAAGGTCAGTCCTGATTTTCCCGATGTAGAGCGGGATGTCGGAGGGGATTCTATCTATGCCTGTCACGGGACGCTCTGGGATTTGGACCGGCCCAATGATCTGGCCGTTTTCAAGCCTGAAGTTCTGGCCTGCGCTTGCTCCGTTTGCCGACAAGAAAAGACGAAGGAAGCGATTGAGCACGTCTGCGTTGGCGTCCAAGTTGGCATCTGCCGTCTTCGCCGTCCGGAACTCGTGGACTACAAAGACAGCCTTGGAAGCTTTGAGGTGCTCAGCCTCAAGCATCGTTCCAGCGATCGCGGGCAAGAGTTGGTATGGCAGATCGGCGACAATCTCGTCGAGCACTTGATGCTGGGCACCCTCGAAGGCACGAAGTCCCAACAACGAGTGCGTGAGCCAATCAAGGCGCTCTGGAAATCTCGTGTGGCCGTTTTCCCGCTTCGCCGCCCCTTTCCTTGCGCTGCTGAGTTCTTGGGTGATTGTTCCGCCGAACGACTCGTCGGCCTTGGCTTCGATACAGATGGTCACGACACGACCGTCCCGCTCAGCCTGCAAAGCCAAGTCGTGGCAGCGCGGCCCTCGGTTGCCGAAGGGCAGCGGCGTTTCCCGTTCCGTGATTCCGCTGAGGATTGCCATGCCTCTCGTGCCGTCGTGCGACTCAAGTAGGTGAGCCAGTTGGCACGGCACAGCGGGCTCGCCGCCGGCCGTCCAGATTCGCCCCAGTTCGCACGCGCTTCGGTCTGGCTTCCAGTGCAGCTTATTGCGAGCGGGGGGCAGCGCGTGCCTCGCCCAATCATCAAAGGAGAGTATGGGCACTCCTGCATAGCCTTGGATTTGAACGCTTGTCATCCGAGTTCTCGATCAGGAAGAACAGTTCTAAAACCGTATTGACCTCTTGCAATCAGCAACTCCACAAGGCGACGTGCGACCATAACCGCATCATGCTGCCCGCTGTCGAATGCGGCTTTGATGGTCTGCCGCGCCTCCGCCTCAACGCCAATCAGAACCCAATTGTCTCGGTCGCCCTGAACCATCAAGTCAAGGCACGCGACGCATTCAACCGGGTGTTGTGAGGATAGTCCTGCCAGCATTTTCACTACATCCATTCCGCCATCTATCGTCTTCGTGAGTCGCAGGATTTTCAGCAGCATTCCGAGGGACCACTCATCGCCGAATTTGTCGGCGGTGAACCACCAGCCGAAGGCGGCGAGTTCCTTCGTGAAGGGCGCAGCCGAAGAATCCTGCTCGGCCACGCGCAGCCGTCGTTCCATGAGGCTCCTGATTCGTTCGAAGACCTCCGGTGGCGCGGCGTCGTCCCAACCTGCCACACTTCGTCCGACAAACCACATGGCGTGCCCACGCAGGCTGTCGGAAGCGTGAGCGTAGAAGTCCTCAAGCAGTCGGTCCTTGCCTTCGAATGTGAGTTGTTCGCGCCAATAGTAAGCCATCAAGTGGTCGGCCAAGCTGTCGTCCGGGGATGCTGGCGACCGCATCGTTCGGGGCACGTTGATATCGGCAATGGCTTTCCGGTAGGCAGGTTCTAGCTCGCGCAATAGCGTGTCGTACGGCTGGTTGAAAACGACGAAGCTCTCCCACGCCGCGCTGAAATACGCGGAGTCACCTTGCCCCAGCGGGAGGATGCGTCCGACGTTAGCGCGGAACCACTCCCAATCTAGGCCAGCCAAGAAAGACAACGCCTGTCCGTAAACTGAGCGAATGGTGAGTGTCGGCTCCAGACTGATGTCGAGGTGTCGGTCGAGAATCTCTCGCACTTCTGGCATTACGTCGAGGGCCACGGGCGGCCCTTCCGGCGGCTTACGAGCGTTCTCGAACCTACGCACCCAACGGGCATAGTCCATCACGGCGAACAACGCACGACCTCTCGTGCAGTTTATTGAGAGGAAGGCAGCGTCGAACCTCTCGCCCTGTTCGTCTTCGAGAGAAGGAAACGGATCAGAAGTGAGAGGCGCAAGAGCGCCCCAAGCAAGCGCACGATGCTCGTAGGGCAACCGCTCCTCGCCGCCCTCAAACCCAGCCTTTAGTAGGTCTATTATGGAATCCCGAGTCCAACCCCAATCGGGATCAGCAACCAGTAGACCGCCCTTGCGGCCCGCAATGGCACGGGGCTGAGCGCCTACCCAAATTGCCAGTTCGAGGAGAGGCTTCCAATCCAACTTCACGTCGCTTTTCAGAGCCGAAGTCACGCCAGCAAAAAAGGCTCGCGCGTAGGTTGGATCTAACGTTTTGAATTGACTCGCAACAGCAATAAAGTCTGCTGGTCGCTGCGACACGGTTGATGTGAGGGCGTTGCCTAAGCCATCCGCTGTGGGCGCAAAGATGTCATTTCCGGGCTTCCACGACGCTAAATAGCCAAGGACTTCATCGACGGTCATCGCCGCTAGCTCTGCGGGTGATTTTGGTGATTGCGCACCAATCTGGCCGAACGTGCGAATGGGGAGTCGCTCGGGCGAGTTCGGTGGACCTAGGTCAGCTATCAGCGCCTCATATTTGCGCTGGTAGGACTCGGGGAGTTGCCCTTCAAGTATCGCAAAGCGGTCGCGGCGACGAATATCCTTTATGTGAGCAACTTTTTCGTCAGTAGCCGATTCCTTTACAGCCTCAAAAAACTGACGAATCTGTTCGTCTGGCGGACCCGCGTCCATCCAAGTGAGGATGTTTTGCTGTGCCTCGGCGCTCAGTTGTGCGAAAGATTCCTTGAGCAGCAGGACCGCTTCGTGTCTCAAACTCGGATGGTCCAAGATCGTTGGGTCATTGAAGACCTGCTCGGCGACAGGAACCCCCTGTGGCAAGAAAACGCGACTGATATGCAGTTCAAGTCTGCGGAAGGATGTCCATTTGTGCTGCCGAAGCATCTGCATGACAGCTTCGAAATTGGCAGGGTCCGCCGAAATGACTTGAATGGCAGCATCTCGCGTTGAGCAAAGCAACGTGCTTGCCACGTCATCGCGACCCGCCCCCTGCTCGATTGCTGGCTGTCTGATATAGAAATAGTCCTCGTCCCCCTTCTCCTCCTCCCGGAACGAGAGACGCGCCGCATCGTCTAGGAGACTGGAGAATAGGCCAACGGTGCGGAGACCGACGACCTCGATTAGTGCTGGGAGCACCTTGTGAATGATTCGGGCGTAGTACCAATCCCTGAACCGTGGCCGTGGCTCGGCTAGGCGTCGGTGTGAGTCGTCAACTCCGCCGGACCTAGGGTCGGGACCAAGTGCAAGGGCGGCAGCAGCCAATCGAAGAGCAGCGTCCCCCTTTCCGCCCCTCGCGAGATGAGGGATTAGATTGGCGATCTTTTCGGCCAGCAAAAGCTTGATGGAGGACTCTGTATAGCGAGAGAGTTGTGGGACTAGCTTGGCGGCGAGCGCAGGCGGAAGCGAAAGGGCCACGTCGGCGATGTCGTCGTGAACACGGCTGTTCTCCGAGTCGGGGATGCCCAGTGTGATTGCGAGAACCTTTTCTTGTGCCTCAGCAATCCGGGACATCCTGACCAGATATCTCGACTCCGGCCAGATGGCTAACCTCACATAGTCGCCTTCTCGTTCCGGCTTGAGCGGTTCCTTGAAGAACCCCTCGCGAGAGAGCGGATCAAGCCATGCAGGTGAATTAAGATTGTCGAAGAAATACTGATATTGAGCGAAGCCTTTACGGATTTCCGATAGCGCACGGTTGACCAAATCCTGTTTAGGCATCGCTCGCCCCCTCTTCCAAAATGCGATCAATCGCCGAGATGTCCACGGACGGCGTTCTGCATAGGCTATCGAGGAGAATCCTTTCAAGGGCCTCCAGCTTGGCTGCAAAGTCTTCCACCGTCGTTGATTCTCCGTGAGCAGTGTTGCTGAAATAGCGACGCAGTTCTTGCCACGCCTTCACACGCGGCTGCTCCAATGTTTCGGGAAGCGATAGGCCAGACGGATCAGTGCTGCGAAACATTTCGGCGGCCACCAAGCTGCGCTTGGGACGATTTGTCTTTAACCACTCGAAGAAAGCATGCAGCTTTTGCAAGAGCTTCCGCAGAGGTACGTCAATGGGTCCCGTCCACTCGCCATTTTGATGGCATGTGCTCTGTAGAGCATTACTCCAAGGCAGTTCAAGGGAGTTCACTTGGTCGGTAATTAGGGCTGGATCGGCCGGAATCGGCAAATCGAATGCCTTTGGCAGACCGTTTGCCAGTTCGCGAAGTGAATGCGCCGCAAGTATGAGGCGGGCAGGATATCGCCCCTCCCAATACACTCGGAGTGCCCCTTCATACAGGTCGGCTAGTCCCTGACTCCTCTGAAGGAGTGCGCTATAAATTTGCTGCTGGCTGCCAGTGAACTGGAAGGGCGTACGCTTTTCACCACTCGCGTTGAGGTCCACGACATCACTGTACGCCAATCAGGGCGTTCGTTGGGAGCCGCTTCTGGCAAGGTCGCTCCACCGATCTGAAGAACCTCGTTCAAGGGTCGAACAGCGTGGACCGCACGCTTGTCACCTGCATTCCACAGGGTCTTCCCTTTCCCTGAACAACGCGCAGCGTCTTTGCGTTCTTTCGTCACGGTCCCTTCATCCTACGCAGAAGTTCAGCTATCTGCCTTGTAGTGCCGTGCACGGAATCCTTGATGCGGCAAATCCACCCTTTTCTCTTCGGGGGCTTTGGGAGAGGCCATCGGGCTTCGACGGCGGCTCTATCCCGAAAGTGCGCGGCGAAGCTGTCGTCGAGCAGGCACGTCTTTATCGTGACCCGCAGCAGCGATTCCAGCTTTCCGTAGAGAGCATTGTGCTGGCTTCTCGGCATAATGCTGTCAAGGCCAAACAAAAAATTCTCGGCGTGAACCAGCTTCGAGCGAAGATCGTATGCACGTCCTAGTTCTCTTTCAGTCAGCGGGACGTTAAACTCAGCGGCCAATCGCCCCACCCGGAACCTGAACTGCCGCGTTACACTTGGGTTGCCCGTGTTCATCAGAGCCTCGAAACCAGAAACTATGAGAGGCCATCTGGCATCGAGGTGGTATGAGCGCATTGCATATTCGTGATACCAGTAAGCCCGGTGAATGCGACCATGCATGGGCTTGTCGCTCGGCACCCATCGCATCAACTTGCGCAAGAACTTGCCATCCTCGACGGAAAGCCAATCTCGCCGATTATTCTGGTCGAGGAACACGTCGGGGCTCACCCCGGCAAACTGGATCGCCTGAATCGCTGAATCTCCGAGTCCAAAGTGATGGACGAGCGCGCAGTATCGGCTGCCGACGCTTGTCGGATGAATGAGTCGGGAGAGCGCGGCCACTGCAAAAAGCTCCCCCATCCCTTCGTATCGGCCTTTCTCGACATCGGGAACACGGCGCACAAAGGCGTAGAGGTGGCGGTCATACGGGTGCTTGTCGATGTTGTGGTGCGACGGTTCGCAAGCCGTTTGGATGTGCTTCGCAAGCTCCTCGTCCAGCCGCTCGATCCAGATGTCGCCGCTCAAGTCGAATCGGCTCCGAGCGTCGGTGACGACGAGTGGCGAGGGGCTCTGGTCCGCAAGGGAGGGTCCGACTCCGATGTGCAAGATGACGTAGCATGCCTTCGGCAGGGGAGTGCCTACTTGGATCGCGCCGCTTTGAGGCTGGCTGGGCATACAAGCAGCGAGGATACCAGTTCCGCACCCTCCTTCGTGACGTTCAACATACAGATGTATGTTGAGGCCTCGAATCGGCAAATTCCCCTCCTCAATATCAACCAGTTACAACGCTGCGAGCGGACAGGATTCTTGAACGTTGCACAACCTGTGCCTAGAACAAGGCTGATGAACCCCACGGCCCATTGGCTGCATTGCCGATCTCGCGCTAGGTTCAGCCCATGATTCGAGACTTCCTGAACTTCCTCGCCGTCGCTGCCTTCACCCTGCTGCTGCCGTTGTTCTGTCTCGGTGCGTGGCTCTGGGGCTCCGCAGACGAACGTTGGATGATGAAGGTTGCCTTCTGCGTGCTGAGCCCGTTCTGCGCAGTGATGTGGTACATCCTACTATCCCATCTCGTGCTCCGGCGCAGGTCGAGCTACCTCGTGCAGTTCCTTATCTTCGTGCTCGGCTATGCGGGAGTCTTTTTGCTCCTTCGGTCTGGAGTCATCGCGTTTTGAGCCACCGCGAGACAGACGATCCCGAGTTGAGGCTGGCGATCACCTGCGCCAAGTGGAAGGTCGCGGCGCCCATCAACTGCGCGAATGTGCTACGCCTCGACATAGATGCAAACCATACCCGTTCCAGCGGGAAGGCGATGGTGAAGTCTAACCAGCCCCCACGATGCTCGCCCGCTTGGTCCAAAAAGCCTTGGAGACCTCGTTACCACGATGCCGCACCGGAACCATGGCGCGAGGGTCGCCCTACCTGTAACTGCCTCTGGCGCAGGGGCGATTTTGCCGTTTATTACCGCTTTTCTTCGCCATTTGTTCGAGGTGTTGCCACCTCTGCTCGCGCTGACTAGGCGGATCGACACGGAGTCATGGTTCGTTGGGTCTGGCGTCGCCAGCGGGGCGGTGTGAACGCAATGCTAGGGCCGAAACCACCAGCACTCCTGCCGGAACCCAAATCCAGAGGAATTCCCTTCGGATGACCGCTTAGCCGCGACTAGAAGTTGTCTCATAAATAGTCGGGGAGCCATGAGAAGAGTTTCCTCAGGGGCTAAAGCCCAGTTTTTGCTGGGGTTTAATGTCGGAGCTGAAGCTCCGACCCCCGTTGCCACCATTTATGAGATGGCTTCTAGTGAAAGCCCGTCCGAGACCGATGGGAGATACAGGAATAGGAGCCCATGGAAGACGCGTAGAGTTGTGGTATTCTGTGCTTTCGCCTGCGGGCGAGCGATCTGCTCCGTGGGGGTCGTGAGGAGCCGCGCCGATTACCTGCAACCTGCGCGCTAATCTTGTTGGAAGAACGCCAGCAAGGTTCGACACTCGTCCTAGTGATTGCCGCACTTGCTGGTTACTAGGAGCTTGGTTAGACTCGGCCCCCACTAAGTATGGGCAGTTGCAGGAAACTCATCTTCAAGGGGCAGCGAGTCCTTTACTGCCCCTTTTTTATCTTGGATTCTCAGTCCATCGTGGACATCCCCGATTCTACTTCGTCTGCGGTCGAAACTTACATACATCTTTCTGTACTGCAACGGAGCCTAGATTTCACCAGTTTCTAAACGGCACGGACGATTCGATAACAGCTACATGGCCCATATCAGATGTTACGAGGAGGCGTTCGACTGAGGCCTTGGATAGAGCCATGTGGGGGGTGGGCCCGATGACGATCTCAACAACGGGCGTATTATTGTATTCGTCTTCGAAATCGAATTCTCCGTAGGGAACGAGCATTGATTTGCCGATCCGAAATTTGGCTGGCTCTTCCATCTCAACCGTTTTAAAAAGCCGCCACTCCTTTTCCTCTTTGAAGGAAGGGTGTTTGAATCTAGGCGCAAAACGCATGAAATCTCTAACACAGCGAATGACGGCCTCGTCCACGCCGTGCTCGCCTTTCTTGTCCAACATTTTTTGGGCTTCGTTCAATAGTTGGCTTACTAAAATCCTGTGCTCACTCGTTTCGTAGGTGCAGCGCAGTAACTCGAAGTGCTGAGCCTCCGCGAAACTCTTTAGCATGCCGAGATTGAAGCCGATGCTGAAACCAACTTCACCGGACGTGTAGGCACGCCATTGACTCAACTGATCGCGCTCTTGCGAGAAGGAACCGACATGAGAGTCGGAATTTTCCAGCACCTCTAGCTGTTTCAAAACTCCCTCTCGAAACATAACCCACAGTTCAGTGAGCGGATCTGCGCTGTCATCCACGTCAAAGTCGGGCCATGGCGAATCTAAACCGCCCTTCAACATCGAAATGGCGTAGCTCAGCTCAGCGGAGTCATTCAAATGGCGAATACTACTGACCCATAACGCCTTATCGTGAATTATTCCAAGCAAGCCCGCCTGCGAGGTGTAATGGTATATCGTGCGGGGTACGTCTGTGGGTCCGGAAGTAGCGTTCATAATAGGGTCGTACTTTTTATCGGCGCATTGTGCTTCGGGCAAGATGGAGCACCGGGCTCAGCGCCCCGCTCGCCCACCATAGAACTTGACTTTACCATCAACCACGTTCGCCACGTAGCGTCCCTCGCTTGGGAATTGCATCACCTTGCTTCCCGAGCGTGCCATCTGCGCCCACTGGGATTTGGTCTGGGGGTTCTGTTCCAGTCCTTGAATCTCGTTGCCCTCGAACACAAAGTCCACCTGCCGCAGCCTGCGCTTGGGAGTGCTCCGTACAGGGTAACGCTCAGACCCTAGCTCGACGGCCTTGGCGTTCTCCATGAGGGCCTGCCGCCAGACCTCAGTGAGTGCTTCCTCTAAGGACAGTTTCATGGCACACCGAGTTCTGTGGTGGATTATATGCCCACCCGCATCGCCCAGTGGGGCAGGAAACTATGGAGGAGAAAATATGCTGAGGGTCGAGATCAGACTTTTGATGCAAGGGAGGGAAGTGTCGGTAGATTCTTTTGTCGAAGCCATCGTGCGCGAGGTTCGCGCTTCGGTTCGCGAGGAGATCGGTCGCACTTTCCCCAAGCATGAGCAACAGGGTTCTGTTTCTTTTCGCAGAGTTGATCCGGCGATGGCACGTCAAGCCGTCTCGATTCGCGAGGCGGCGCGTCTGCTGAGCATTTCCCCTCGCACCGTGGACAAGTATGTTGCTTTGAAGGTCATTCGCACTGTTCGGGTCGGGCGGCGCGTTCTGGTACCCATGGAGAGTGTTAGCGAGGTCGCATCCAGAGGGATTCCACGGAGGCACGATCAGAGGTCAACCAGCGAGCAATCAGGATGAACTTCAACTTGAGAGCCGCGTTCCGATTAAGCTAAAGTTCGCCACGGGGGATAGAAATGGCTGAGCTATCAAACGACCCAAAAGGTTGGGAGCTCGAAGACTTCGTATCAGCCCACTTCGCTTGCAGAAGTTGTTACGTTGAGACGTGCATCAAAGAGCGAAAGCCTGACGAAATTCTGGAACTCGACGTAGTCTGGACCGATTACCGAAAGGACCCTGAGGAGAGGCATCCAGTTGAAATAAAGTCAGGAGATTGGGGGCTTGGCGATGTCTTCAAATTTTATGGTTGGACGCGCTACCTCGAAATGGGACCCGGTCAATTCATCCACAAGGAACCTTGTGGGCGTCTGGACCCGGCGAGCCTCGCGCACATTCAGAAACGAACTGGTATCCATTTCCTGCATATCCCCAAACCCGAGGACGCCGAGGCACACTTCAAAAGCGTTGGCCTGCCTGAACCCACGTGGGAAGGATTGCCGCATCTTTGGAGATACTCTTTTTGGGCGCGAAGACGACTTGGCAAGTCGCTGAGCGTGGCAATTGATTCAAACGTCTGCCGAGAGAGTGCAAAAGCTGCGAAGGAATACCTTTACCTTGTGAACGACGCAGTGTTTTTCATCCCTGACATGAGAGACCGAATCGAAAAGCTGCTTTCAGCCCACTTTGGACATCAGCAATTAGGTCGAAGCGCGGCTTACGAGCGCGAATCCGGAAATGTCGAGTTCGGTAAGCCACCAGAGACACGCACTTTCAAGCGAGCCTACTTTTGGGGAGAGTACTTTCCCATTCAAGCGTGCTTGTATGTGGAGCACCGCGCCCGACTCTACATCATGAAGGCGCTTGTCGAATATTGGCTAGCACGCGAGCGGGGAGGAATTGAGGAGAGAAAACGTGGCGTCGTCAAGGTAGGGGACAGACTCTTCATTAGTGCTCCAGCGCAACTCACTAAGGCAATGGAGTCTGGCATCAAAAAGCTGAGCGGTTCGAAGAGCTTTAGATTATTCCCCGTCTTCTGGCAAGTTTTCCTATGGAATTGGGGAGGCTTCCTGTTGAAGGACCGGCTCGATGAGGAGTATGCCCAACTTGAGAAAGAAACCGGCGTGCCCGTGGACGAAATTCCGGTCGCTCTGACTGCGTTCGACGAAGTGTTCCCAATTCCGAACGGCTGGTTCAGGGAACCACCCGATGACGTTCGCCGCGTTCTCATTCTAATGCCTGCACCCATGCGCGGAATCGGTGCCTATCGGCGGCTGCGACGCAAGGGTGTAGAGCAATACCGGGAGCTAGCCTGCGGGGAGAGTACTGCTTGGCGGATGGCGGGGGACCATAACGCTGTCGTGCGGCTGCTCGATTGCCCCGAAGTGGACCTCGTCAAGTAAGGTACACTTAAGTACTGTCTTCGGTGGTGAGACTAGCGATTCCGTGGTGACGTGCAATCAGTTAACAGCCCTCGTTCACCGATTTCTGTCACCACGAGTCTTGAACCGGATGCTCAACGAACATTCACCGCCTTAGAATTCTAGGCTCGGCGTCTGCTCGGGCAGTAATATACTCGCTGATTATGACCGATCTTGGGACAGACGAGCGCAAAGTAGCCTTGGAAGCAATCTCTACGCTTTGCCACATCAAGCGCATCATGGTTGAACTATTGTTGAAGCCGTCCGGCGTACCTGTGGAGGTGTATGGGCCGCTGCTCCATCAGCGTGACGAATCAGGGCGCTTCCTTTCAAAACGGCAGATCGCGCCACTAATCATCGACGCGTGCGAGAAGCACCCCACGAGGAAGCAGGCGATCCGCCGCATCGTCGAAATAACTGCCTCGTGGAGCAGCTTCCATCTCGCGGAAAACGAATATGCGGCGAGAGCAACGGTGCAAAAGGCACGGGAACTGTTGGGTGTTATCGAAACGATGGAGGCTCGCGAGGCGCGTGTCCGCGAGATTGCCCGCCAAGAGGAACTCGCAAAGCTGGCGCTTGAGAAGGCTAATCTTGTTAGACAGCAGTCGCAGCTACTTCTTATGATGTTCGACGAAATGGCGCGTTCCGACGACCATCAGCGCCGGGGCTACTTGCTTCAGGACTTGAGCAACCGCCTTTTCGATATTCATGAGATTCCCGTCGTGCGCTCATTCACCCGCAATGCCGGGGCTGAGCAAGTCGATGGAGCTTTTAAGCTCGAAGGTTGGCACTATATAGGAGAACTGCGGTGGCGCGAGAAACTCGCAGACATACGACAACTCGACGGCCTGCTCGGCCAAGTGAATCGTTCTGGCAGACAAACGATGGGAATGTTCCTGTCGATCAACGGGTGGTCAGAAAATGTTCCGGACTTGCTGAAGCAGAATCCGACGAAATGCATCTTCCTGATGGATGGTTATGACCTGCGCTGCGTGCTGGCGCTAGAAGCTGACCTCACTGACCTTCTGCTTGCAAAAGTAGCTCACCTGAACCTGAAGGGGGAGCCTTTTTTGAGCGTTCGGGAATTTCTCGATGAATCAAAGGAGCCTTGAGTTGCCCCATGGTGGGGACTAGCGGCAAGGATTGTGGTGGGCCACCGAGGACTCTTGCGTTGTGCTACTAACCCTTGGTTTGGATCACGCCGATCCCAATCGTCTTGCGCTCTTTTTCTGGATACTTCAGCCGTGCCTTCTCTGCGTGTTCCTTCTTCTTGAGAGGTTTTGACAGAGGCGTGAACTCCCCGCCGACGTATTTGAAGAGGAGCCACCGCTCGCTGATTTTGGCCATGAGGGATTTATAGCACGTGTTGCCACCGGGCGCTCCAGCGGGTTAGTGGTGCCGAGTCAGCGACATTTGGATTTTTGAGTCCGAACGCCGGAGCGCCCGTACACAATAAGACTCCTGCGAGAACTGCCTGTCAAACCTCGTGGCGGCTGCCCAAAGGCCATGCGGGCCCACAAACTGTTCACTCGTTACGAGCAGCTCTTCGCAAAAAGTATCGCAGGGGTATCGCACTTCGATTTTTTTGCCGAGTTGGACTATTTGAGACTAATTTTTCAAAAAAAACGGGTTAAAATCTGCCAGTAGCACTGGTTTTTCAAAAACCAGAAATCGGCCGAAAGGCCTTTACAACACACGGTTTTTCCAATATTGTTGCGAAAAGTCCCGCGTGCATCGAGGGACTCCCGGTATCGCTACCAAACTTCAAATAAGCCTATAAACAAGTGATTTTCAAAACGCTCAACTGCCGAGTGTGCCGTAATCTGGCGCGCAGTTCGTTGCGGTGTTGCAAAAGCAGGCGGGAATCTGGGGCCATTTCGGGCTATGGTGACGTAAACGGCAGAGCGCCGGGAACACTGCGATGAAAGATCGCGTTAAAGTGTCGCAAACAAGCGAGAAGGGCGTACAATAGTGCTGTTTTCGAGAGCAAAAGGGAAACTGCGGCTCAATACCTCCAGGCGGGGTATTCTGCTCAGCCTAGGAGCGCTCACGGGGCTGGGGCATTTTCCTGTGGGGATGAGGCGGGCTGAGGTAGGTTTGGGGTGTGGCAAACTCCCGTTCATCCGTTGCATCCAAACGTTTAAAGTTCAGGGGGCGTCCAATGAAGAATTGGAGCGCGATTTGGCTAGTCGTGATCGCACTTGTGTGTTGCGCGCCAAGTGTATTGGCGCAATCAGGATCGTTCGCCGGCTCGGTGACGGACAGTACCGGAGCAGAGGTCCCAAACACGAAGATCACCGCGGTGAACGTGGCCACGGGAATCTCGCGAACCGCGGAAACCGATGAATCGGGAACGTACCGAATCACCAATCTCAACCCGGGCATTTACGACGTTCGCATCGAGCACCTGGGATTCAAGACCATATTGTTTTCCCAAATCCCGCTGAGTGTGGATGCGGTGCTGACGCTCGACGCCCATCTGGTTATAAGCGCGGCCAAAGAGACGGTGACGGTGACCAGCGAGGCCGTGGCGCCCGTAGATATAAACGATGCCCAAGTGGGGAATCTCGTGGACTCCCGGCAGATGACAGACCTGCCGCTGATTCTGCGCGATCCCTATGCCTTGATTCTATTGTCGCCCGGGGTGATCCAGAGCAACACGCTCTTTGGCGGTTTCTCCGTGAATGGCTCGCGCGAACGCAGTAACAATTTCCTGCTGGACGGCACGGACAACAACGACCCGGATTTTGGCGGCTTCCCAAGAGGGCTAAGCGTCCTGAACCCGGAGACCACGCAGGAATTCCGAGTCATCAACAACAGTTATCTGCCGGAGTTTGGACGCAATAGCGGGGCCATCATTGACATCGTCACAAAGCACGGCACGAATGATTTTCATGCGGACGCCTATTGGTTTGGCCGTTATACCGCGCTTTCGGCGAAGGACTACTTTGCCGCAGACCGCAACGATGACCCTTTCGTGCGCAATCAGTTTGGCTTCTCCCTCGGCGGGCCGATTCAGAAAAACCGGACCTTCTTCTTCGTAAATGGCGAGTTGCAGCGGTTCAGCACCACCATTCTGAATAGCAGTATCGTCCCGACGACACTTTTCAAGTCCGGGGCGTTCACCTATACCGCTAATGGACTATCGATACCGATTGACGTTAGCACTCCCGGCTCGGTGAACAACGCCTGGGGACTTTCCCTTGACCCTACCATGCACCAAATTTTGGAACTTTATCCGGCCCCCAATGGGCCGATCCTGGACGGCGCCCGCGGCAGACTGTACTTCCCAAGCCACTCGCTGTCAAACGGCAACAGCGTTACGGGACGCATCGACCACGACTTCCGAGGCGGTGGCATTCTCGCCTTGCACTACACGTACAACGAGTATTCGGATACCAACTACCGGCATCAAGACTTTCTCCCTGGGCTGGGAGGCGTTTCCACCGACCAGCACAACGATAATATTTCTCTTGGGCTGACCTCCAATTTCCGGCAAACCATGACGAATGAACTCCGGTTGGGCTTCAACCGCCTGGAATTCCCTCTTACGTGTACCGGCGTGAGTCAATTCAATGCATTAAGCCCTGGTGGCCTCGATGCAGTGGGGAACGGCATGGACTACCCGTTGCCCGCGAGCCTGAGCGGTTTTGGGTGCATTTTGTTGGGCGACAGCAGCGGGTCAACACGCGATAGCGGGACGCTTACCGCCGGCGACAGCTTTTCGTGGGTGCTCAGCCGCCATACGATCAAAATCGGCGGCGAATTCCACGACGTGTATTCCAATAGCTCAAACAACTACGCTTCGCGGACGATGATGGATTTTAGCGTGTTTTCAAACTTCAACGTTCCGGCGGCCATTACAGGAACCTCAGCAGATCAAGACCCCACGCTGCAAAACCTGGTTTGGATGTTGCTCGGGGGCGTGGACCTGCAAACGCAAGCGCAGTTCTTCAACGGCGCCGGGACACGAACACCCACTGACGCGCGCCAATTCCGCCAGCATGAAGTCGCCGGCTTCGGGCAGGATTCCTACAAGCTGTTTTCCAATGTCACCTTCACGTACGGGGTCCGCTATGAATTTTTTGGGGTACCGACGGAAGTGGACAATTTGTTGTCCGCGCTCACGGTTCCGCCGGACGGCCCTGCGCCGTTCACATTCACGAGAGTGGGCGATGGCAGCGGCGAGGCTCCTCTTTATCATAATGAGTGGAAGAACATCGAGCCGCGCGTGGCAGCGGCCTGGGACCCGTTCCGGAATGGCAAAAGCTCGGTCCGCGCGGGATATGGGATCTATCATGACCGCATTTTCGGGCAGCTCATCAGTATGCTGCGAGGCGACCCGCCGTACCAGATGCTGGAAACGCAGGCGTGTCAGGGCCTTTTGGGGTTCCTGGGATCGCTGGCCTCGGGGGCGCCGGATCCCCAGTATCTTCAGCAATGCGCTCTGAGCGCACAAACGCCATTGGCGACCTTCCAATCTTCACCTGTAGCAAACAATTGCCCGGCGTACGGCCAGGGCCTTTGCTCCCCGATACTTCCTTTCCTGGTGGACCCAAATCTGCGCACGCCATATACGCAGACCTGGAATCTCGGCATTCAGCACGAGTTTTACCCAACCCTCCTCTTTGAAGTGAATTACATAGGATCGAAGGGGACGCACCTGCTGCGGTTGGTGGATGGGAATCCGCCGCAGCCCGGACTAGTCTCGGAACTGGAGGCGTTCTGCGTACCGACGAATCCAGAGAATGTGATGAACTGCAGCCCACAGACGCTGCAGTTCAGCAATCTCTGGCTGGGAGGGAACAACGGTTCCCTGCCCTTCATTGCCGCGAACAACAGCGCTTTTCTGCAGGCCGAGCTTTACAAGAGCATTGCCAGTTCCACGTATCAAGCGCTGCAAATGAACATCACCAAGCGCTTCTCGCACGGGTTTGCGATTCAAGCGGCATACACGTATTCGCACGCGATCGACAACGCCTCTGACCCGTTGGTTCCCGGGGCAGGGAATCAATCCTTTCCGCGAGACTCCCTCGATTTGGGGCCCGAGCGCGGCAATTCCGATTTTGACGTTCGCCAGCGCCTGGTTATGAACTACTCGTGGCAGCTTCCTTTCGGGCGTGGCGCCAAGCACTGGTCGGAGGGCGCCGTGGGAAAAGTGCTGGAGGGCTGGGACGTTTCGGGCATCAGCACTTTCTCCGGTGGATTGCCCTATGACATCTTCACGAATGAGGACACCCAGCACACGGGATTCGCGGCGCGCCCCGACTACAACCCTTCGGCAACGGTGACGCCTAGTAGCAATCCACGCACGCAGACCGGCCCGTTGGTTGGCTATTTCTCCTATCCGGCGTTCGGCTCTGCCGGGAATATTGGGCGAAATGTGTTTCGCGGGCCGGGGATCAACAACACCGATTTCGTCACTACCAAACGTATCAGCTTCAGCGAACGGACTAAACTCGATTTGCGTTTCGAGTTCTATAACCTCTTCAACCGCGTGCAATTCAATCAGCCCGATAACTCGATCGCTGACGGTACGGGGTTCGGAGAATCCACTTCTGAATATGTGCGGCCAGACTTCACAACTGGTGCACGCCAGATTCAATTGGCACTAAAACTCACCTTCTGAACTGGCCGGGCGGGTCAAGTTTCCAGCCCGCTGGGCGGCGGCGAAAAGTACAGCGGGGTTATCGAATTTGAGCATTTTGCGCCGCTTTTTCCACGTTTGTTTTGCTACGTGCACCACAAAGTGGTAAAAATGACTTAGAAGTGCCCGGTACGCAAGCCGGACCCTCCGAGACCCCCATGAGGCAAAGGCTGGAACCGAACCGCCGGGAGTTCCTCAAGAAATGTGCCGCGGGAGCGGTGCTCGCGGGAGGAACGCATGGACTCCCCGCATTTTTCTCCGCACGGGAAAAAGCCAAGGTGGTGAACGCGTGCGATCCGCTACTTCGCGGAACGGGTTCCAGTTTGGACTCCGGCCGGCTTTTGAAAATGCTGGATCGCGCCGTGCAGGCTCTTTACGCGACGGATTCTCCTCTGGAAGCCTGGAAAAAAGTGGCGCGGCCCGGTGAAGTGGTGGGGCTGAAAGTCAATGGCCTTGCCGGCCGGGGCATTTCGACGAACGTGCTTCTGGCGGAAGTCGTGTGTTCGCGATTGCAAGACGCCGGCATCCCGCAGAAGGACATCATCATCTGGGACCGGCTGAATGCGGACCTGGAACGCGCGGGATTCCGCGTCGCCACGCGCCAGGATCATGTGCGATGTTTCGGCAACGACACGCTGGGCTATGAAGAGGAACTGGCGACCTACGGGAGCGTGGGCAGTTGCTTAGCGAAGACCCTTACCCAGGTATGCGATGCCGTCATCAACCTGCCCGTGCTCAAAGACCATGGAATTGCCGGCGTGACCATGGCGCTGAAGAATTTGTTCGGCGCCATCCACAACCCCAATAAGTATCACCTCAACATCGGCGATCCCTACGTCGCCGATGTCAATATGCTGCCGCCCATCCGACAAAAGGTCCGGCTGCACATTTGCGATGCGACCACGGCGCAATACGAGGGCGGTCCCTCGTACATGCCGCAATGGACTTGGCCCTGCAACTCGCTGCTGGTGTCGCGGGACCCCGTTGCCTTGGACTACACCGGATGGCAAATCCTGGAGCAAAAAAGGGCCGAGAAAGGCATGAAATCGCTGCGGGCTATTGGGCGAGCGCCCGATTACATCGCGACGGCCGCCGATCCGGATCACCGCTTGGGGACGAATGACCCAAGCCAGATTGAACAGGTGGAGGTCTAAGCCTCTGCGAGATACGTGCTATGTCGAAAACAGCCCATAGGCGCAAAGGCGAAGCGAGTTTTTCTCCTGACGGGCTTCGCCGCAAGCAAGAGGCAAACGATGCACTGCCTTGTGACTCCGTGCTCGCCTCTCTGAGCAGTCTTGGAATATCGGAGCATGATCGCAGAACGTTTCTGAAGCTGGCCGGTGCTCCTTGCCTCGCCGCTTGCGTGAGTTCTTGTCTGGCAAGTTGGCCCAGCCTTGCACTGGGCGCTGGCTCGGCGCCCGCGGAGGATGCGCGGTTTATCGTCGAGGCCCAGTTTTACGAAAAGCTGCCCTACAAGAAAACCCGGTGCAAGTTGTGTCCTCGCGAATGCGTGATCGACGATCAGGAGCGGGGCTACTGCGGGGTACGCGAGAATCGCGGAGGCAGCTACTACACGTTGGTGCATTCGCGCGTGTGCGCTGCGCACATCGATCCCATCGAAAAGAAACCGTTGTTCCATTTTTTCCCCGGGTCACTGGCGTTTTCAGTGGCCACTGCGGGCTGCAACGTAAACTGCAAGTTCTGCCAGAACTGGGACATCTCGCAATCCCGCCCGGAGCAGGTTCGCAATGCCTATCTGCCTCCCAAGGAACTCGCCAGCCTGGCGCAACAAAATCACTGCCCGGCCATCGCCTACACCTACAGCGAGCCGGTCGTTTTCTACGAGTACATGCGCGACGCCGCCGATGCGGGCCATGCTTTGGGCATCAAGAGCGTGGTCGTGACCGGCGGGTTCATCCAGCAGGAACCGCTCAAGAAATTGTGTCCAGGAGTGGATGCGATCAAGGTGGACCTGAAGGCGTTCTCGGAGAAGTACTACAAAGAGGTTGTCAACGGAGAACTCAAGCCGGTGCTCGAAGCGATTGTTACGATGCGCAAGATGGGGATGTGGACCGAGCTCGTGTACCTGGTAGTGCCCACGTTGAATGACAGCGACGCGGAGTTTCGCGGGCTGGCACAATGGGTCAAAGCGAACATGGGTGCGGAGGTGCCGCTGCACTTCTCGCGTTTTTACCCGCAGTATCTGCTGAAGAATCTGCCGCCCACGCCGTTGGAGACGCTGGAGCGCGCGAAAGCCATTGCTGACGCCGAGGGCCTCCACTACGTGTATTTGGGCAACACACCCGGAAACGCGGCGGAGAACACGTATTGCCCCAAGTGCCGCCGTATCGTTATTGAACGGATTGGTTTCACGGTGAAAGAGATGCACCTTCGGAAAGGCAGATGCGAATACTGCCAACAAGCCATCGCGGGCGTGTGGCAGTGATGGATGGGTGTTGAAGCGCACTTCGTGCGTTGTGAGTGAAGACTATGAGAAAAAGATTGTTTTGGGCCATTCTTCCCTTGTGTATTTTCCTCGGCGGGCCGCTATCGGGCGATGGCAGGCTGGCCGATGAGAAGCCCTCGATCCGGCAGCCGGCGGTTGCCGGCCAATTCTACCCCGCGCAACCCGACGAACTCCGGCGCATGCTGGATGACTATCTGGCGCAAGCCGCGGTGCCGCCACTTCCGGGGAACCTGGTGGCGCTAATTGCGCCGCACGCGGGCTACATCTATTCCGGCAAAGTGGCTGCGCACAGTTACGCGCTGCTCAAAGGCCGAAAGTTCGAGCGGGTAGTGGTGATAGCGCCCTCTCATTTCGAGGGCTTCCCGTTCGTTTCGGTTTACGACGGCGATGCCTATGCCACGCCGCTCGGGAATGTCCCGGTGGACAAGGAGTTCGCCGCCAAGCTGGTCAAGTTGAACCCGCTCATCCAGCTTTCCAGCCGCGGCCACGTGCCAACCCAGGAGCAGGGCGAGCATGCCCTGGAGGTGCAGCTCCCGTTTTTGCAGCGCGTGCTGGGTGACTTCAAGCTGGTTCCCATCGTGATGGGCGAGCAGAACTATGAAACGGAGCGTGCCCTTGGGCTCGCCCTCGCTAAAATGCTCAAGGGGATGGGGACAAGCACGCTCATCGTAGCCAGCTCCGATCTCTCGCATTACCACACTTACGACGAAGCCACGAAGCTCGACCAGAAGGTCTTGAAGGCCATCGCGGAGTGGGATTATCTCAGTTTGTCCCAGAACTTCGAGTTACGCGTTTGGGAGGCTTGCGGCGGAGGTCCCATTGTGGCCACCATGATGGCGGCCGAGCGGCTGGGAGCTAACCAGGCCAAAATCCTCAAGTACGCAAATACCGGCGACGTGACTGGCGACAAAAGCCGGGTGGTGGGTTACAGTGCAGTGGCTTTGCTTCAAGCCCCGAGCCGCGCTGCCGCGGTGGAGTCGTTTTCTCTCGATTCAAAAGAAAAAGACGCTTTGATCCAGTTGGCCAAGAAGTCTGTGGAGACGGCTGTCCGGGAAGAGAAATTGTATGAGCCGGCGGCCTCAGAATTCGCAGCGTTCCAGCAGGAGCGCGGCGCGTTCGTGACCCTCAAGGAAAAAGGAGAGCTGCGCGGATGCATTGGTTTGACTACGGCGGAAAAGCCGCTGTATCTCGCCGTGCGAGATGCCGCCACGTACGCCGCGCTGCGCGATCCGCGCTTTCCTCCGGTGAACGCCGGGGAACTTCCGGAATTGGAATACGAGATTTCGGTCCTCACGCCGTTCCGCCGGGTGTCGGACGTCAAGGAGATTCGCATTGGGCGGGATGGGCTGCTGATGATCCAGGGGCGCAACGAGGGAGTCTTTCTCCCCCAAGTGCCGACCGAGGAGGGCTGGGACCGGAAAACCTACCTTGAGGAATTGGGCCGAAAAGCCGGGCTCTCTCGCCAAGCCTGGCAGGACGAAGCGACCGACATCTATGCGTTTTCGGCAATCGTCTTCAATGAACGCAAGGGCCCAGAGGCCGTTACGCCGGAACAGCCTGTTTTCCCAAAGTCGGCAAACCGGCCAGGACCGCCGGCGCAAAGTTCACCACAGCCATAAGCCAGGCCGTATCCCGGAAGCCAAAAACAGGAACCAGATACGAGCTGAGGACAACCGCTCCCACACAGGCGCCCGCCAAATCCAGGGCATAGAGCGTTCCGGGACCTCTTGCTTTGTGATGCGAGTTTGAAAAGAAAACTCGCGTCGCCACTGGGAATTGATAGCCCCCGAACAGGCCGCACAAAACGGCCAATACTGGGAACAATACTTGGCTCGCCAGAAAGACCGTGGCAGGGTTTTTGATTGCGGCAAGTGCGTCGAACAGCAGGTAAAGCAATACGGGAGAGAGGGCGGCGAGCAATTGCAAGCGGAAGAGCCGGCGGGCGTCTCGCGGGCCGACGGAAGGGACCGCGGCACGCAGTCCCCAGCGGCTACCCAAGGTCATGCCCAACATGAAGCCTGCAATGATGATCGCGAGTTGCTGGTAGACGTAGCCATAAATGGCCTGGAATGCCAGCAGAAGAAGCATCTCCAGGCCGATCAAAGTAAACCCCATCGCGGCGACGCAAAGACCGGCGCAGGCTCGCAAGCGATTTTCCGCTGCGGGCAGCCAGCGTAGAAGTGCAACGAGCCCGATGAGGGCCAACGCGAGACACGTTGCGAGGGGGCCGAAGCGTACCGCGGCCATGGTCTGAAACACGCGGCGGTACGCGCCGTTGAACCGTGTGCTCCAGAGGGCCACGTTAAAGTAGTAGGCGATGGGCGCGAAGTCGCGGTTGGTGCGCGTATCCGCGTCCGGACGAATCTGTGACTCGAGATCGAGCATACGGTCCGGCATCATCCGGAAGGGAAGATAGTACTCGCGCACGTAGCTGGTGCGGATGTGCCGGGCGCGCAGCCGGGCGATGAGTTCCTGGGAATCATTCGTGAGGCTTCCCGCCTGAGCCGCAGCAAAAAAATGAACCGTGTCGCCGGGAATGGTGGCGACTTCCGGGAAGACCTGCCGCAGGGTTTTGTCAATGCAGCGCAGGAACTCGGCCAGATCCGGGCTGATGTAATCCTCCGACGCTTTCAATTGAAACGAGAAAACGCCCGCGGGAGTGAGCTTGCTGGCCGCCTCTTGGAAAAACTCCAGTGTGTAGAAGCGGTTGAGCTGGGCAGTCTGAGGCTCTGGCAGGTTAACGATGAGAACGTCAAACCTGAGATCCGTCGTTCTCAGGAAGAGGCGGCCGTCGGTGTTATGGACATGGACGCGCGGGTCCGCGCGCAATGGCGCCCACTCCGCTGGGAAATATTCCTGTGCCAAATCCAGCACAGCCGGATCCAACTCCACGTAATCAATCCGTTCCAGGCTGGGGTGCTGGAGCGCCTGGGAGAGGCTCCCGTTCACACCGCCGCCAATGAGGAGGAGGCTCTTCGGAGCGGGGTGCTGGAGCAAGGCAAAGTGCACCGCCTCTTCGGCGGCAGCGGGGTCAGGCACATGGAAGGCGGCCAAGCCGTTCTCAAAGAGGCTGCGGGTGCCTTCGGTTTGCACCACGGCCAGATTCCCGTAAACGGAATTGCGTGCGGCAACCAACTCGAAGCCGCTCCACAGGCGCTTGAGTGACATCTTTTCGAGCCAGGGGCAGCCGAAGGGGAACACCAAAAGCGCGAATACTCCAACCAGCGCCAGCCCGGCCGCGCTGCGGCGTGGCGCTGACCGAATTGCCAGGCTTGCGGCGCCCAGGAAATTCAGCAGGCAAAGCAGGGCGGCGATTTGGAAGCTCGTGAGGTAACGGATCAGCAGCAGACTAGCGAGAACTCCCCCCAAGCCTGAACCAAGCGCTTCCAGAAGGTAGACGTTGCCTGTCCCTGCCATTGTGGAAGTGCTCGCCTCTTGCGCAAAGAGCTGGCTGCCCACGGCAAACAGACCCCCAGAGAGCAAACAAAAAGCACTCAAGACCACCAAGGAAGTGAGAATCATCGGCCCCGGCCCCAGGATCTCTCCTGGAACAGACTGGAAGGCTCCCTTGCTTGCGCGTGCCAGGAAAATCGCCAAGGGAAAGGCGAGGGCCACGAGCACTTCGAGCAAAGCCATGAGCCGGCGAGGCTGGGATGTTCGCGCGGCCAAGCGGCCCAGCCCACCGCTGCCGATTGCCGTCCACAGGAGCCAGCTTGCGAGCATGAGTCCCAACGACATCTCATTCCCGCAGAAAACCACCATCAGCTCGCGCATCAGAACAATCTGGGCAATCACGGCGGTAAAGCCGATCAGCATCAGAACAGCCAGCACTGTCCGTGGAGCGTGCGCAACGCCGCTTAGATCGACCTGGGAAGTGGTTGTCCTATCCACGGAAGTAGAATTAGTCTGACAGTCGTGGGAAGTCAAACGCGACGGGCGTGACTTAAAGAAGGAAGGTACGTCAGACAGTAGGATGACGGCTCGCTAAAGATTGTCGCGTCTCAATCGTCACCGTGCGCCTCGGCGATGACAGGATATTCTTCCTGCCAGGGTGGAAGAATTTTGATCAGCACGTAAAGGATGGCGAAGGGAAGTATCATCAGGGCCGCCGCCGATAGCAGTCCCTCGCGGGTGATAAATTCAACCTTGTAGGATGTATAGCCGAGAAAACTCTTCGAAAAGAGTTGTCCGCCAATCACGACGTTCCACCGCATGGCAAAAATCCCCACGAGCGTCAAAACAGAGGCAATCGCGTAGATGCGCCGGCGAGCCGCCACGGAAAACGTGATCACTTGGGTGAGGCTGAGGAGCGCCAGAGGCGCCAAGGTGCCCAGAAAAATCTGAATCAGGATCTGCGAATAGAAAAGCCTGGTGTGCACCATGAAATCCAGGCTCCGGAACGACTCATCGGCTTCGTAGATGCGGTGAATGAGGTCCAGCATCTCGAGGGCGAAATCAATGACAAATGTATAGAAAAGATATTTGGCAATGGTGTCCAGGCAACGCATATCAATGGCGACATGGCGCATCGCGCAGGTGAGCATGTACATCAAGAGGACCAGGGCAATGCCGGAAACCATCGCGGAGAAGAGAAACACGACCGGCATGAGCGGAGTGGACCACCAGGGATTTGCTTTCACCGACCCGAAAATAAAGCCGACGTAGCCGTGCAGAAGAAATGCGGAAGGTATGCCGATAAGGGTGATAATCCATCCCACGCGATCATCAATTCGCAGCGCCGCCGGACTGACGTTATACGAACCAAGTGCAAGTATGCGGTAGAAGAGGCCTTTCACGCCGCGGCTTGACTCGGCCAAGCGCACGATGTCGCGGCGGTAATCCAGCCAGATTTCCACCACCAGCACGACCATCAGATACCAAAGATAAACAAATCCAAACATCGCCATGGCTGAGGAGCGATGCGGCGTCAGGTACATCTCCAGCGAGCGTTCGGGGTGGCCAAGATGAAGCTGCAACGGGAGCGGGGCAACGATTAGGAAAGCCAGCGCTGTCAGCAGAGCAAGTCTGTACGTCGGCTTTACTTCTTCCACGCGAAAGACCCGCTCGAGAGACGCCAGGATAAAAGCTCCGGCGACCAGCCCGGTGAGAAAGGGATAGAGAACAATGAGGATGCTCCACTGAAGCTCCACCTCATTGGGATACATGAATCCTTCCATGACTGGTTCTTCCTTACCGGACCGAACCGTCGAGGCCGTTGTAGAACAGCTTCGAGCCAGTCGCGAGATGCGGCTTCAAAACTTGCACTGTGTGCGTTTTCAGAAAGGCATGAATCGGATCGCTGGGATTTTTCAGGTCGGCCAATTGCCGCGCCCCCGTGGGGCATGCCTCGCAACAGGCGGTGGTCAGGCCCCTCGTGATCCGGTGGTAACAGAGCGTGCATTTATCGGCGGTATGTTTCTTGGGATGGAAGAAACGGCATCCGTAAGGACAGGCCTGGATGCAATAGCGGCAGCCCAGGCAATAATCGTAGTCGACGAGCACCACACCATCGGGCGTATGAAAGGTCGCGCCGACAGGGCACACCTGGGAGCATGGCGAATCGACGCACTGGTTGCACATCTTGGGCACGAAGAAGTTCTTGCCATCTTCCGTCTTGCCCGGAGGGAAACCATCCATTCCCCCATTCGGTGAATCCACTTGGGGATTTTCGATGTGCCAGTCAGCGACGTGGTAGCGCTCGACCCAGGTCCGGAAATAGCCTTCCGGAACGTCGTTTTCCATTGCGCAGGCGCGCACACAACTTCCGCACCCTATACACTTGGTGATGTCGACGAGCATGCCCCACCAGTGTTCGCTCATCTTATAGTTGGGCGAACCCTCCGGATTGTCGGCGAGAACAAAATCCCAGGCGATGGCAGTGGCAGGAAGCAAAAGTAGGATTTGGCGGCGGTTCAAGATCATTTCTTGCCTCCCGCGTCAAAACCCGGACTATGCGGTTTGTGGCATGTGTTGCAAGCCTGCCCAGCAAAATGCTCTTTTACATTCACCTGCGGGAAACCTACCGGTTTGGCAATACTCTCCGAGTGGCAACGGATACAAAGCTGCGCCACATCCGGCAAAACTGGCTTGACGTCACCTGGATCATCAGCGTGCTTCGCAAGCGGTCCGTGACACGACTCGCAGTTGACGGATTTGTGGACACCCTTCGCTTTAAGCTCTGCGACATCGGGGTGGCAATTCTCGCAAGCCTCATGCCCCGCAAAGGCCAGGGGCCGCGAACTGAGCTCCACCAGGGCGGCGCCGCGAAATGGGCCGTACCGCCCAAAACTCTTTGGAATGGTCAGCGAACGGAAAACAAGAAAGAGCATCAACCCGATCAGGAAGACCCCGGCCAGCCTGATGAGATGAGCGATGTCCTTGAATTCAGCCATGCAACCACTCCGTTGAAGGAGTGCCGAGTAACTCGCGGAATTCCCTTCGCACGAAATACGGCATCACGTCTGGAATGGTGCCGATGGTAAGAATCCCTGTGAGGAACTGCGTGAGCATCAATTGGGCCTATAAAGGAGCGAGGGAAAGAGTGACGAACGGCGATGATTTAACCGCAAAACTCACGGGGCAATCATGACAGGCGTCACGTAGCATAGTGATGCGCATCACATTTGCGCGTGGCTGTTCCCCGTCTTCGGGCAGCGTGGCTGCTAGTCCCGTTCCAATTTGTTCCAGCAAATCCGTTCGAGAATATTCTCTCCGTGTTCGCGTCAGATGCTTGGACCGTCATCTGGCAGAAATAGTTGGAACGGCACTAAAACTGAATCAGGCGCGAGATTCCTTCACGGAAAACATCAAGGGGCGTGAGCAGGCTAATCACAAGATAGTCCTCGCCGCTGAAATCGTAAAAATGGCCCGGATGAACATGGACGTGGTGGGTCTGCAGGAGGGCGATGGCGAAGTCTTCATCAGTGAGGCCGGCGGGGAGGCGCAGGACCGCATACCACCCGCCATCCGCATCGAGAAGTTCGCAGGAAGCATGCTGGGACACAAGCGCCCGCAGGTGCGCTCGGTTTTCGCGCAGGCGTTCCAGGATTTGCGGCTGGAGCGAGTGGCGCTGCTCAAACAAAGCCGGGAAGGCCCATTGCGTGGGGGCATTGAGAGAAAGGTAGGTGTCCGCGATGACCTCCAGGCGTTCCAGCGCGGAATGCGCGAGCGAATCAGGGCCGGTGGTGACGACCCAGGCGACCTTCATTTGCGGGAGCGCGGCGATCTTGGAGAGGCCGCTCAGGGTAAAGGTCAGCGCCTCGTGATTGCCGGCGAAGGTTGCGCGAGGCGCCGCCACAAAGGAGTAATCGAGGAAAACTTCGTCAACGATCAGGGCCAGGTTGCGCTCTCGGGAGAGTATGTTGAGGCGATGGACTTCTTCGGCTTGAAGATACGAACCCGTCGGATTGTTGGGATGAACGAGAAGAATCGCACGCGTGCGGGGGGTGAGAGCGCGAATCACGCTGTGGAAATCGATAAACCAGCCTTGGGCGTACTCCAGCGTGTAGGGGATCAGGGTAACGTCCTGCAAATCCGCAAGATAGTCGAACAACGGATAGCTGGGCTTGGGCACCAGGATTTCGTCGTGGGGATTGCAGAGCAGGCGGAAAACATAGGAGTAGGCTTCGCTGGTGCTGGTGGTGAGAACAATGGAGTCCGGGTTCACGACCGCGCGATGGTCTTGGAGGTAGTAGCGCGAAACTTCCTCCCGGGCGGGCAGCAGGCCGTGTGGCTGCGGGTCGTAGGTGAGCGCTTCGGGTTTGCGGAAGGCATCGAGAATGGCGGCGGTGTCGTAGTGGAAACCGCAATGCGTCGGATTGGAGGCGGTGAGATCGAAGATTGGTGTCCCCGCGGCGCGAAGTTCCTCGAGCGCCTGGGCGTGACGGTTGGGGGTAAGTTTCCAGTTGGTGCGCTGAGAGAACATGGGGAGAAAAGAGACGATAGCACACCAAACCGCAAAGGCGGAATGACAGCGGTCCGCAGAAGGAGTGATGCACGACCTCTTCGAGTCTTGCAGCAACCCCGCGCGGCTTAGGAATCAGGAAGGAGAAGTTTGGTCGACCGAACCATCCGACGCAAGGGAAATACCGGAGAGAATCGCCTTGATCCGCTCGATGACCTCTGGAATGGCGAACCGCACGGGCTCAGAGAGCTCCTCGGATAACTCGAACGATTGGGCGCCAATGGTGATCAGAAAGGCGCGCGAGGGAATCACTTCGTACAGACTCTTGGCGAGGGCGAGTAGGCCGGCGGGGCTGGATCGGTGCGAAAGGCTGCCCGGCGCATCCGGGATCGGCGAGACTTTCCGGGTTTGCACCGCTCCGGGAGGAAGAACGGCCGAAGCGTCCACGAAAATGACCACATCCGCTGCGCTGATGGATTCGGCCAGTTCGGGGGTCCACTGCGTCGAAGAGTGGATTGCGGTTTCCGGTTCACAGAGGCCGGAACGCAGCTCACGCGCAACATGCAAGGCCGCCGCGTCGTCCCCGCGAAGAGAATTACCGCACGCGAGAATGAGCGCGCGAATCATGACGTTCTGCGCAGTTCATCGAGCAGTTTGCCCTCCGGCGAAACCAAACGGAGGTGCAGCGGCATGTGCCCGTCGGCGTGTGTCGAGCAGCTCAGGCAGGGATCGAAAGCGCGGATAACTGCTTCCACACGATTCAGCATGCCCTCGGTGAGTTTATCGCTGCGCACAAAATGGCGCGCGGCCTGGAGAATGCCGCGGTTCATGGCCAGATTGTTGTGGCCGGTGGCGATGATCAAATTGGCCCAGGTCATCAGGCCCTGCTCATCCACGCGATAGTGGTGGATCAGCGTGCCCCGGGGCGCTTCGCAACACCCGACGCCTTCCAGATTGTTCAGAGAAGCCGTGTAACGGGCCTGCTTTTTCGTGATGATGGGGTCGAGCAGGTACTCCTGGATATGCTCGATGGCAAAAAGTATTTCAACCAGCCGCGCGTAATGGTAGTGGAACGAACTCAACACCGCATTCCGTTCCAGGGAGCGGAATTCCACCCATTCCTGCTGAGCCAGCGGTGTGCCGCAGTTGTCCACGAGGTTCAGCCGCGCAAGGGGGCCCACGCGATAGATGCCCTCGGGATAGCCCAGAGGCTTGTAGTAAGGAAACTTCATGAACGTGAATGGCTCGACCGCTTCCCCGAGATACTCCTGGTATTGCGCGGCCTCGAGTTTATCCGCCACGATGTTCCCCAGCGAATCCGTGAAGCGGATCTTGCCCTCGTAGAAGCCCGCACGCTCATCGATCGTAACCAGCCCCATAAAGAGGCTTGGAAAATTGGCAAAGGTGCGAATCTCCTCGCGGAAACTTTCGAGCTCTCTTTTGAACCAAGTCAGCGCTTTCTGGGCGATCTCAATGACTTCGGGTATATCTGCCAGCAGCTTGTCCCGCTTCTCGACGCTCAACGGTTCATTTACGCCGCCGGGAACCACCCAGCCTGGGTGAACGCGCTTGCCCGCCAGCGTTTCAATCACTTGCTGGCCGAATTGCCGCAGCCGGATGCCCCCGTGTCCAAGTTCCGGATGCTTGGCCATCACGCCGAAGATGTTGCGCTCTTTGGGGTCAGCATCCATCCCCATGAGAAGGTCTGGCGACGAAAGATAGAAGAAACTCAGCGCGTGAGACTGAATGAGTTGCGCCAATTCCAGGATGCGCCGGAGCTTCCCGGCTGCCGGCGGAACTTTCATGGCCAGCAGGGCATCGCACGCCTTCGCTGAGGCCAGCAAGTGGCTCACGGGACATATGCCGCAGATGCGCTCCATCAGATAAGGCATTTCGTAGTAGGGACGGCCCTCCACGAACTTCTCAAATCCGCGCAATTGCGTGGTGTGGAAGTACGCTTCGCTTACCTCTCCCTGATCGTCCACTTGCAGGGTGATCTTGGCGTGGCCTTCGATTCTGGTGATTGGATCGATGGTGATGGTTTTTCCCATTAGTTTTCCCTAGATTCCGAAACGTGAAAGTGCGGCGATGTCGGGGACACGGCCGGCCAGAAGTTCTTTAAGAACCGAATAGATGGTGTCTGCCGACGGCGGGCAGCCGGGCACAAACACGTCCACTGTTACCACTTCGTGCACCGGGCGCACGCGCTTCAAGAGCACGGGCAGGCGCTCGGTGGGCACCTGCTGCTGGAGGGTGGCATTTTCAATGTAGGCGCGGTGGAGCACCTCATCCACGGGAAAGGAATTGCGCATGGCCGGCACGTTGCCCGTCACCGCGCAATCGCCCAGCGAGACCAGAATCCGCGCTCGCGACCTTATCAGCCGGATCTTCTGTTCGTCCTCATCGGAACTCACCGAACCTTCCACCAGCGCAACGTCCACATTCCGCGGAAAAACCTTGGCGTCCACCAGCGGGGAGTATACAAGTTCAAATAGGGGGCTGAGTTCGATCAGCCGCTCGTCCATGTCCAGGAACGACATGTGGCATCCGGAGCAGCCGTCCAGCCAGATCGTGGCCAGGGTCGCTTTGCTCATCGTTCGATCTCCCGCATTTCGTTGAGGTAATTCAGGAAGTCAGGGTTTTTCTTCTGGCTCTGCATGCCCACCTTGCTCTTTTCAAAGAGAGCGCCGGTGGGGCAGACCTGAACGCACTTGCCGCAACTCGTGCAGGTATCCGACGTGCCCCAGGGTATATCCAGATCCGTGATCAAATGGGCGTCCACACCGCGTCCGAAAACGCCCCAGGTGTGCGCGCCTTCGATCTCCATGCACACGCGAACGCAACGCGTGCACAAGATGCAGCGGTTGTGGTCCATGGAAAAGCGCTCGTGAGTGGTGTCCACGGGCAAGCGGGGGTAGCGGTAAGGGAAGCGAACATGGGTGACGCCCAACTGTTTGGCCATGTCCTGCAACTCGCACATATTGTTGGAAACGCAGACGGAGCAGACATGATTGCGCTCGGCAAAGAGCAACTCGACCACCATACGCCGGTACTTCTCCAGACGCGGCGATTGCGTGGTGACTTCCATGCCCTCCTCGACCAGGGTGACACAAGACGGATGAAGGCGCGGCGAACCCTTAAGTTCCACGAGGCAGAGGCGGCACGCGCCCGCTTCGGAGAGGCCGTCGAGGTGGCAGAGCGTGGGGATCGGGATGGCGTTTTCGCGCGCGGCATCCAGGATGGATTGGTCGGCGCGCGCGCTGACGTCTTTGCCGTCGATCATTAGTGTTTTAACGGACGGAGCAGGATTCATGCGGTCACCCCCACAGCGGAACCGCACTCACAAACCCCGGCGCGGCATCGTTTTTCGTTGATGTGTTCGCTGTACTCATCCCGGAAGTAGCGCAACGTGCTGAGGACCGGGTTGGGCGCGCTCTGCCCCAGGCCGCAGAGGCTGGTGCCGCTGACCATGTCGCAAAGTTCTTCCAGGAGCTCCAGGTCGCGAACGGTGGCGGTGCCCACGGTCATGCGCGTCAGAAGCTCGAACATTTGGGCCGTCCCGGAGCGGCAGGGAATGCACTTGCCGCAGGATTCGGACATGCAGAACTCCATGAAGTAGCGCGCCACGTTCACCATGCAGGCGCTGTCGTCCATGACGATCATGCCGCCGGAGCCCATGATTGAGCCGAGTTCCCGGAGCGATTCATAGTCCACGGAAAGATCGAGGAACTGTTCCGGGATGCAGCCGCCGGAAGGCCCGCCGGTCTGCACGGCTTTGAATTTGTGGCCTTCGGGGACGCCGCCGCCGATCTCATAAATGATCTGGCGGAGGGTCGTTCCCATGGGCACCTCGATCAAGCCGACATTCCGCACCTTGCCGGTGAGAGCGAAGACCTTGGTGCCTTTGCTTTTCTTCGTGCCGATGGAGGCGTACCAATCGCCGCCGCGGCGCACGATGCTGGGAATGTTGGCGAAAGTCTCCACGTTGTTGATGAGCGTGGGCATGTCCCACAGTCCGGCTTGCGCGGGATAAGGCGGACGCGGGCGCGGCGAGCCGCGGCGTCCCTCGATGGAGGCGATGAGCGCGGTTTCTTCCCCGCACACAAAGGCGCCGCCGCCGATGCGCACTTCCATATCGAAATTGAATTTTGTGTTGCAGATCTGGCTGCCCAGGAAGCCCAGCCGCCGCGCTTCGCGGATGGCCGCGCCAAAGCGCTTCACGGCGAGGGGATATTCGGCGCGAACGTAGATGTAACCGCGCGTCGCCCCCACCGCATAGGCGGCAATGGCCATGCCCTCTAGAACGCGATGCGGGTCGCTTTCCAAAACGCTGCGATCCATGAACGCGCCGGGGTCGCCTTCGTCGGCGTTGCAGATCACGTACTTGGTGGTGCCGGTCGTTTTTGCCACCGTGCCCCACTTGAGGCCCGTGGGATATCCGGCGCCGCCGCGTCCCCGCAAGCCGCTCTTGGAGACCTCCTGCACGATTTCGTTCGCGTTCATTTCGGTGAGGGCGTGGACCAGCGCGCGGTAACCGTCTGCCGCGATGTACTCTTCGATTTTTTCGGGATCGATGCGGCCGGAATTCTCCAAGACGATCAGGTTCTGGCGCTGAAAAAAAGGCTGCTCGCGCGAGCACAGGAGCCGCGCCACCGGGACGCCTTCCAGGTTCTCCACGATTTCGGTGGCGTCGGCAGGGGCCACACTCTTGTAGAGCTGGCCGGAAGGTTCAGAAGTGACCAGCGGACCCAGGGAACACAGACCCATACAACCGGTTCCGCGCACGCGGCACGTGGCGCCTGTTCGCTTCACTTCTTCCTCGAGCGATTTCTTCACTGCATCGCTGTGCAGCGAAAGGCAGCCCGCCGCCACGCAGACATTCAATTCGCGGGGTGACTTTTCCCGGTTTTCGCGCGTTTCAGTGGCAATCTGTTCGAGTTCCTCGAAGGTCATGCGGGCCTCCATCCTGCCAGCTTTTCGCGGAGACTCTTGCCCGTTACGTTCCCCATCGTTTCTCCGTCAAACACCGCGGCGGGAGCGATGCTGCAGGAGCCGATGCATCGTGCGGTCATCAGGGAAGCCTTGGCGTCAGCGGTTGTTTCGCCCGCTTGGATGCCGAGGGCCGCTTGCGCTTCATTCAGGAGCGCGTCGGCACCCTTGATGTAGCAGGCCGTGCCCATGCAGATGAGGCAAACGTGCTCACCGGGCGGCTTCATGGTGAAAAAGTGATAAAAGGTGGCCACGCCGTAGGCCTGGCTGAGCGGCACGCGGAGCGAATCGGCCACGAAGCGCAGCGCAGGCTTGTCCAGGAAGCCGAATGATTCCTGTACTGTGTGCAGCGTCTCGATCAGGGCGTCGCGCGCGTAGCCATGGCGTCGCATCGTGCCGTTGACGATTTTCCAGCGTTTGTCGTCTGAGGGCAGAGGGGGTTTCTTCGAGGTAAGAGGCATAGTCTATTTTTCCTGTAAGGGGCCCAAAGGGGGGCTCCTGCCATGCTGCCATGGCCAATCACGCTAAACTATGACGTAGCTCACACGCCAGCATCATACACCTCGGCGATCGGATTGCGGAATCGCTCGAACGAAGATTCCATGGCGGTCGCATCTTATTGAAAAGGAGCCACCTATAGGGAAAAAGCTCATAATTGTTGAAAAATTCAACAGCCGATGAGTGCATTCACCCAACTGAATTCCCCTCATCATTTTTCCCATGTGATGTAGCCGTTTTTCTTGTCAAGCAGATTGGGGCTTGCAGGAAGAGAAACGAATTGGCTATTCGACTGCCTTGTTTTACTTGCGAAAGGCGTCGGGTTTGCCCGCCGAGGTCTTGCCTGGCTGCCTGCAGGGGCATAAACTTCTGAAGAGAGGGGTTGGCGAAGTTCGCGAGCGGTGTTGCGCTTCACCTTGGGGAGAATTTGGACCCAGTCAGGCACAAACTGGCTGGTTGAGGAATTGCGCGGCTGGCTGCTGAATCATTTCGCTTCCGAGGATGTGGCGTTTGGCGAGTTCCTGAGCCGGAAAGAAGGCTGCGACCCGTGAATTTTTCCCTGCGTGCTGCTGTTTTCGGCGCCGTTTAACGTGGCGTTGGACGCTTGCGGAAACGAAGGAGAATTTTGACAGCTTGGAACCGCCCCTGAGCTGTAACACGTCCTTGCATGCCTATCTTTCCGCGGGGAGAACCAGTATCCTCGAATTCAGGGGGGAGTATCTGCATGTGCCTGGCGATTCCCGGTAAAGTGTCACAAATCGATGTCCTGGACGGCGTCCGGTCCGGGCGCATCCAGTTTGGGGGCATCACACGGCAGGCCTGCCTCGACTTCGTGCCGGAAGCGAACGTTGGTGACTACGTGATGGTGCACGTGGGATTCGCCATCAGCGTAGTGGACAAAGAGGAAGCCGAACGCACCTACGCCCTGCTGGAAAGCATGGGCGTCCTCGCCGAAGAGCTTGCTCCGGGTGGGGGGGATCCCACGCCCTCATGAAATACATGGACGAGTACCGCGACGTCAAGATCGCGCACGCCCTGGCTGCGGAGATTCGCCGGCGTTCCACGCGGCCGTGGGTGCTGATGGAGATTTGCGGCGGGCAGACGCATACGCTGATGCGCTACGGGATCGATGACCTGCTCGGCGAAAGCGTGCAGCTTGTGCACGGGCCAGGATGCCCGGTGTGCGTGACGCCGCTGGAAATGATCGACCGCGCCATTGCGTTGGCGCGCCTCCCCGATGTGACGCTGGTCTCTTATGGAGACATGCTGCGCGTGCCGGGCTCGGAATCGGATTTATTTCATGTGAAGGCGGAAGGCGGAGATGTGCGCGTCGTGTACTCGCCGACCGATGCAGTAGAGTTGGCGCGCAGCCAGCCGGAACGCCAGGTCGTTTTCTTTGCGATTGGATTTGAGACGACAGCGCCGGCTCATGCCATGGCCGTGCTGCAAGCCGAACGCCTGGGGCTGCGCAATTTCAGCTTACTGGTTTCCCACGTACTCGTGCCGCCGGCGATTCGCACGCTGCTGAGCTCGCCGAAAAATCGCGTGCAGGGATTCATCGCGCCCGGCCATGTCTGCACCGTGGTGGGGATGCGCGATTACGACGACCTAGTGCGCGAATTCCATGTGCCGATTGTCGTGGGCGGGTTTGAGCCCATTGACCTGCTGGAAGCGATTCACATGCTCGTGGCGCAACTTGAGGAAGGCCGTGCCGAGGTCGAAAATCAGTACTCGCGATCGGTGCAGTATGAAGGGAACCGGCCGGCGCAGGAGGCCGTCGCGCGCGTATTTGAAGTCTCGGACCGGAAATGGCGCGGCATCGGCCCGATTCCGGAGAGCGGCTTGCAGCTCAGGGAGAAATACGCCGCCTTCGATGCCGAAAAGTTGTTCGACCTCGCGGATGTTTGCGCCGAAGAGCCGAGGGAGTGCATCAGCGCGGAGGTTCTGCTCGGCCTCAAGAAACCCACCGACTGTTCGGCATTTGGAACGCGCTGCACGCCCGAAAGGCCGCTGGGCGCGCCGATGGTATCCTCGGAAGGTGCCTGTGCCGCCTACTACCAATACCGGCGCCACCTCGTTACACTCTGAGTCCGTGTCCAAAGACGAGACCAAGGACCTGGCCGCATTTTCCTGCCCCGTGCCGCTTCCGGCGGGCGAGCGCATCCTTCTGGGCCACGGCAGCGGCGGCAAACTCAGCGCGGAGTTGCTGAAAAACGTGTTTCTCCCCGCGCTCGGGAATCCCGTACTAAATCGCCTCGAAGATCAAGCCATCGTTTCCTTGAACGGCGCTCGGCTGGCCATCACCACGGATTCCTTTGTCGTGAAACCCCTGATTTTTCGCGGCGGCGACATCGGCTCGCTGGCCGTGCATGGCACCGTCAACGACCTGGCCATGGGTGGTGCCGAACCGTTGTGGCTGAGCGCCGCATTCATCTTGGAAGAAGGTTTGCCGATGGAGACGCTGCGCCACGTCGTCGGTTCCATGCACGAAGCAGCCGCAAACGCCGGAGTGGAAATTGTCACCGGCGACACCAAGGTTGTGGAGAAGGGAAGCGCCGACGGAATCTTTATCAATACCACCGGCATCGGCCTGGTGCGCGAGGGCATCGCACTTTCCGCGGCACAAGCGCGGCCCGGCGACGCGATTCTGGTGAGCGGGATGCTGGGCGATCATGGCATCGCGATTTTGGCCGAACGCGAAGGGCTGCAATTTGAAACCGCGGTGCAGAGCGATTCCGCGCCGCTGCATACGCTGGTGGCGAGCTTGCTGGAAGCGACACGCGAGGTGCGCTGCCTGCGCGATCCCACGCGCGGCGGGCTTTCCAGCACACTGAATGAGATTGCCGCCAGCTCCGGCGTGGGCATGGAACTGGAAGAGACTTCCATCCCGGTTCGGGAAGAGGTGCGCGGCGCGTGCGAGATGCTCGGCCTCGATCCGCTCTATGTTGCGAATGAAGGAAAGCTGGTGGCGATTGTTGCGCCTGCATCCGCCGAGGCGGCTTTGCGGGCGTTGCAGAACCATCCGCTTGGCAAAGACGCCCGCATCATCGGCCGCGTGACCTCCGAGCATCCGTGCATGGTGGTGATGCGCACGCCGTTCGGCACCACGCGCATCGTGGACATGCTGACCGGCGATCAACTGCCGCGCATTTGTTAAGGGGGCCCATTGCACGAAGTCGGTATCGCTTCCTCCATCATCGATTCGATCGAAGCCGAGGCGCGGCGCCGCCCGGGCGCGCAGTTCACCGCCGTGGGCGTGCGCATCGGGGAACTTTCCAATGTGGATCGCGATGCCCTCGCTTTTGCGTTTGAGGCGTTGACCCGAAGAACTCCGCTGGAACACCTGCGGCTCGAAATTGAGTGGTGTCCGCGGCGCCAGAAGTGCCTCGCGTGCGGCGAGGAGTTTGTGGTGAGAAAATGGGAATTGACCTGCCCTAAATGCGGCGAGGCGCGCAGCACCTGTATCGGCGGCACGGAATTGGATATTGCGTATCTGGAGTTGGAGGAGCCATGCGAGAAGTCGTAGAGAAAAAAGTCCTCAACGAGAATGACCGGCTGGCGGCGGAGTTGCGCCAGCGCTACCGCGAGCAGAACATTCTCTGCGTCAATTTCATCAGTTCGCCGGGTTCCGGAAAGACGGCGCTGCTCGAAAAAACGCTGGGCAGCTTTGCGCCGGGCACTTCGGTGGCGGTTCTCACCGGGGACTTGCAGACGGACAACGACGCACGGCGCCTCATGCGCTACGGATTCCCGGTGCGGCAGATCGTGACGGGAGGGACTTGCCACCTGAATGCGCGCATGGTCGAACGTCATTTGAACGAACTGGGTTTCCGCGGCCCCGGATTGTTACTCGTGGAAAATGTGGGCAACCTAGTTTGCCCGTCCAGCTACGATCTAGGCGAAGCGGCGAAAGTTGTTCTGTTGAGCGTCACCGAGGGCGAGGACAAGCCGCTGAAGTACCCCGGGATTTTTCTTCGCGCCGCGCTGATGATCTTGACCAAGACGGATCTTCTTCCCCACGTTGAATTCGATTCGATGCTCGCCCTGGACAACGCCCGCAAGATTCATTCGGAGATCGACTACCTGGCCCTTTCTTCCAAGACCGGCGAGGGCTTCGATTTATGGCTTGCCTGGCTCGCCGCACTCCAGCAGAAAACCCGGCAGGAAACCCCTGCGACAATTTCCTGACGGGGCCCATTGCCACCATGACGCCAGCGTCACAAACGGGCGTACTTCGCAAAGCCATCGACGTCACCGGCATTGTCCAGGGCGTGGGCTTCCGCCCGTTTATCCACCGGCTGGCCAATGAATGCAATCTTGCGGGTTTCATCGCCAACACGCCGGCGGGCGTGAGCATCGAAGTGCAGGGACCGGCGGAATCCGTTGCGTCGTTTCTCGCACGGCTGCCGAAGGAAGTTCCACCGCTCGCGAAAATCACCTCGCTGGTGCCGCGCGATGTCGAATTGCAGCCGGACACAACGTTTCTCATTCTTTCCAGCCGCCTCGATCAGCCCCCCAAGGCGCTGATCTCGCCGGACGTGGCCGTCTGCGAGGATTGCTTGCGCGAAATGGCCGATCCCCGCGACCGCCGTTTCCGCTACCCGTTCATCAACTGCACGAATTGCGGGCCGCGCTTCACCATCATTCGCGATATTCCCTACGACCGCGCGCGCACTTCCATGGCTTCGTTCAAGATGTGCGCGGCTTGCCAGGCGGAATACGACGACCCCGCGAACCGCCGCTTCCACGCGCAGCCCAACGCCTGTTGGGATTGCGGCCCGCAGGTGGAACTCCTCGACGACAACGGCGCACGCGCGGACACCCCCGAGCCCATTCGAGAAGCTGCACGCCTTCTGGAATGCGGCGCCATCGTTGCGATTAAGGGAATCGGCGGATTTCACCTGGCCTGCGACGCAATAAACGACGCGGCCGCGGAGCGCTTGCGCGAGCACAAACGCCGGGTGGAAAAGCCGTTTGCCGTCATGGTGAGCCGCATCGAGGATGCCGAGCGCTACTGTGTTGTCGAAGAAGCTGCGCGCAGATCGCTTCTTTCACGCGAGCGGCCGATTGTGCTGTTGCCGCGCCAGCCCGAAGTGCATGTGGCTCCCGGAGTCGCGCCGCGCAATCGCTTTCTCGGCATTTTTCTGCCGTATACACCTCTTCACCATCTTCTCTTTGCGAGTGGCAGATGCGATGCCCTCGTGATGACCAGCGGCAACCTCAGCGAGGAGCCCATCGCCATTGACAATGACGAGGCCGTGCAGCGCCTGCGCGGCATTGCCGACGCGTTCCTTGTTCACAACCGCGACATCCTGCGGCGCTGCGACGATTCCGTTGTGCGCCAAGCCGCGGGGCAATCGCAAAAGTTGCGCCGCTCCCGTGGTTTTGTGCCGGCACCCGTGGCGCTGGAGAGCGAATCGCAGCCCATCCTGGCGGTTGGTGGAGAGCTGAAAAACACGGTATGCGTTGTACGCGGCAGCGAGGCGTTTCTCAGCCAGCACGTCGGCGACCTTGAGAATTTAGAGAGCTACCACTTTTTCGAGGAGGCCGTCGAGCACCTGCAGCGCATCCTGGAAGTGCAACCCAAAGTGATCGCCTACGATCTGCATCCGGACTATTTCTCGACCAAGTGGGCGTTGGGCCGGGCGGATGTTCGGCTGATCGGCGTGCAACATCATCACGCGCACATCGCCGCGTGCATGGCGGAAAACCATCTCGATGGCAAGGTGATCGGCATCGCTCTTGACGGTACCGGCTATGGCACCGATGGCGCAATCTGGGGCGGGGAGGTGCTGCTTGCGGACTACATCAATTTCCAGCGCGCCGCCCACTTGGACTACGTGGCTCTGCCGGGCGGCGAGGCCGCGATTCGCGAGCCCTGGCGCATGGCTGTGAGCTACCTGGTGAAACACTTCGGCAAGCCTCTGGCCGGCCTCGACATTCCTTTCGTCAAGGGTCTGGACCGGCGCAATCTCGATATCCTTTTCCAAATGATCGAACGCGGCGTGAATTCTCTGCTCACCTCGAGCTGCGGGCGTCTTTTCGATGCCGTGGCCGCTCTGATCGGCTTGCGCGCCACGGTGAACTATGAAGCCCAAGCCGCCATCGAACTCGAAATGGCGGCCCATGAATCCACTGACGAGAGCGCTTATCCGTTTGAATTGCTGCTCACCGGGGAGACGTGGCGGATCGGTACGCACTTGCTCTTCGAGTGGCTGCTGCACGATATTCGCCGGGGAGCGCGCGCGGCGGACATCAGCCGCAGGTTCCACAATGGCCTGGCTTCGTTATTTCTCGGACTCGCGGAGAAGCTTCGCGAAGCGCATGGACTGAATCGCGTGTGCCTCAGCGGCGGCTGTTTTCAGAATATTCTGCTGTTCCGGTTGCTGCTTGCGGCGCTGCGCAAACAGGATTTTGACGTTTATTTTCATACCGAGGTGCCTCCCGGCGACGGCGGCATCAGCCTGGGGCAGGCGCTCGTGGCCGCGCATCGCCTGCGCATTACTGAGGCAAGCCCCTAGCGCGTGCCGTATTTTCTGCTGGCGGTGATGCCCTTTCCTTCTGTCACGGTGATCGTCTGGCCCGCCGCCACATTCGTCAGCTTCTCCACCTGCCCGCTGGGCCAGCGAATCTCGATGCTATCCGCTTGCTCGTGCTTCGCGAGGCCAAAGGTCAATACCAGTTCGCTCGCCGAAAGGTAACTGGAGCCGCTGCGCAGCATCTCTGACTGAAATTCGCCACCGGCGGTCAACTTTACGACCGTGCCGATGCCATCGCGATTGGATTTCGTTCCGATCAGTTTTATGCGCACGCTTTTATTCGCGGCGCCCGGACTACCGGTGAAATCATTTTCAAAAAGATAGACCGGCCCGCCGTTGGTAGAGAGCAGGAGGTCCAGCCGGCCATCGTTGTTGATATCGCCATAAGCCGCGCCTCGTCCCACGCGCGGCGTAGCGAAGCCCGCGCCCAGGCTCTTCGTCACTTCCTGGAAATACCCCTTTCCGAGGTTCCGGAATATGTGCGGCGGCATGGCGTATTTCACATTGGGCTGCACCCGCTGGATATCCCCATCAATGTGGCCATTGGCGATCAGAATGTCCGGCCAGCCATCCAGGTCGTAATCAAAGAAGAAACAGCCAAAACCGAGAGTGAGCAGGGAATTGCGCCCCACCTCGGAGCGCGGAGCTTCATCCACAAACAATCCCTTCCCCTCGTTGTGATACAGCGAAAGCATCTGGTTCGAAAAATTCGTGATCAGGATACTAGCCAAGCCGGAGCGATCATAATCCGCCGCATCCACGCCCATTCCCGCGCGCGCCACGCCGTCTTCGCTGAAGGCCACGCCCGCCACGACGGCCTTCTCCGTGAACGTCCCATTGCCGTTATTGCGATAGAGCTTGTTGGGCTGCGTATCGTTGGAAAACAGCAGGTCAGGCCAGCCATCGTTGTCATAATCCAGAATTGCAATTCCCAGTGTCTTTGACGTGGGCTCCCATAGGCCCGCCTTCTTGGTCACATCTTCAAATGTGCCGTCGCCGCGATTGTGCCACAGGCGCACGGACGCGCCCTTGTAAGACTCGGGCGTGCAATACGATTTACTCTTGCCATCGAGGGTGCAGTAGAGATCGTCTTCGAGCGACCATTGCACATAGTTCGCCACCACCAGGTCCAGCTTGCCGTCCCGGTCGTAATCCACCCATGCCGCGCTGGTGCTGAACTCTTTTGGCCCCAGCAGACCCGCTTTTTCCGTCACATCCGTAAATGTTCCGTTGCCATTGTTATGAAAGAGGTGGCTCTGTCCCAGCGCGGTTACGAAAAGATCGTCGTAGCCGTCGTTGTCGTAATCGCCCACCGCCACGCCCATGCCGAACATCTCGACATCCAGCCCGGCTTTGTGCGTCACATCGGTGAATGTGCCGTCGTGATTGTTGTGGTACAGCTTCGGCGTGCTGAGCTTGGAGCCATGGCCCGGCCAATCCATGCCATTCACGATGAAGATGTCGGGCCAGCCATCGTTGTCGTAGTCGATGAAGGCCACACCCGGTCCCATCGTCTCAGGCAGGTATTTCTTTCCGAAGGCGGCATTGTTGTGGACAAAATGGATGCCGGCCTTTTGGGTGATATCGCGAAACGTGATGGAGTTGGCCGAAGAGTTTTGCGGCGATTGCGCGTTCACTCCCATCGCGCACGATAGCAGAAAGAGCGCTGTCCAAAATCTCTTCACTGGCCCTCCGCCGTTCCTTCACGTCCCACACCCAAAGCATCGGCCACGCGGTTGATGTAGTTGAACCACGAAGCGATCAGCGTAATCTGCAGAATGCTGCGGTCGTCGAAGCCCGCGGCGCGCAGCTTCTTGTGGTCCGACGGGCTGCACTGCGTCGCATCTTTTGTGAGTTTCACGACATACTCCAGCATCGTTTTGTCCTGCTCGCTGATGGGGGCGCTGCGAAAGTCCTTGCGCAAGGCTTCCACCATCTCATCCTTCAATGTGACGCGACGCAGAAACTCTGCGTGGGATTCGATTCAATAGAAGCAGCGGTTCGTCACCGAAACCATCGTGGCGATCATTTCGTGCTGGTCGCGCCGCAAAGGCAGCTCCGGCGACATCAGCGCCCCAAACGTGCTGAAGGCATGAAACAGCGCCTCTGGAATCAGGCTATGCGAACCGACAATGCTGTTCTCAATGCCGTGATCCACAACCGGCACGGGCGTCGCGTACTCCATGGGATACATCGTGCGCTGATCCATGATTGCTTTGCGCACTTGCTCGTTGTCTTCCATCTTTACCGTTTTGATCCAGGTCATTTCCGTTGTCCTTTGCTCGCCGAGAGAATGTGCATGCTCAACGGCCTGCACCCACCACAGCCTTCTTCACCGGCGCGTTCTTTGCCATAGCAGCGGCCTTCGCGGATTTCGCCCCTGTCGCGGGGCCGAGCGCCACCGAAACATGCTCGTGTATCGACTGGCGCTCATTGTTGTCTTCCGGATGGGCTTGGCGGTACGCCCCGGTCAGCGCCTGCGAGGCTTCATCGGCTTTGAAGCGCAGGTATCGTTCCTTATGTTCGTTGGCGCGCGCCTCGTCGCCCAGGCCCGTGTAGCAAAGCATCAGGTTGTAATTCGCCTGAAGATCTTCCGGGTCGATCGCGAGAGTCTGCTGGAGTTCCTTCACCGCATCGGCGTAGCGCTTCTGCAGGAAGAGCACGCGGCCCAATTCGTTGTGGACCACGCGGTCGCGCGGGTATTGCGCCAGCACGGCTTGTAATGCTTGCGCCGCTTCGCCGTACCTGCCCTCTTCCTTCAAAACGCGCGCATAAAAGAAATTCGTCCGCGCCAGGCCTGGCTTCAGTGCCAGGGCTCTCAGCAGCACCTCGCGCGCACCTTCGGTGTTTCCTTCTTGGACGCGCACGCGCCCGACGTTTGTCCAGCCATCGGGATTTTGCGGATCCATCTCCGTGATTTTCTCGAACGCCTGCTCCGCGCCTTTCAGGTCGCCTTGCAGAAACAGTCCGATGCCGTAGTCGTTCCAGCGCGTCCAGTCCTCTTCCACCCACGCCACCAGGGGCTTCGGTGCAGCAGCCGACCTTGGCAAAACGCGCAGGCTTTTCGTGTCTTCCGCCACGGTGATGATCGGCAAATCCGGAATCGCATTGGTTTTGCTCGAGACATGCGAAAGATCGCCGTTGAAGTTCCATTTGCGATCGTCGTGGTCCGGCGCGACGTCACCCGTCGAGTGCGGGTCCGGCACGCCCCCGAATGCGAATTGCGTGTTCCACCACTGGAATTTCCGGTAGTTCAACTTGGCGTGCAGATTGATATGTTCGCCCGCGTTTTCCGGCACGTGCAGGCGGTAGTGCACTGTGTCCGCGGCGCCGGGAGGTATCAGCCGGACGTAAACAACGGCGCGGCTGGCCCACGCATTGCGCTTGTTGATGGGATTGCCGTGCGCATCTATCTGCAGCGACTTGTAGAAGTGTGCCCCGGGATCGACCGGACCTTTGCCGTCGTCCTCCACCTTGCCGCTCCAGAAAATCGTCTGTCCATCGTCATTCGTGGCTTGCAATTCCACCCAGACGTCGAAGGCGTCGATCGTGCCGCCCGGGAAGAAGTGCCCGACCTTGCGCGTGCGCACCACAACTTCCACCAGCACATTATCCCCGCGGCGCACCGCCGCATCCACGCGTCCCAGAGGCGCGGTGATCTCCCGCGTTTCTCCAGCCGGGCCTTTCGGCAGGGAAAGATCCGCCTCTTCGCCCACCGCAAACGTTGTCGAGAGTTCCTGCTTCGGCACCTCCGCGGATTTTTGCTGCCCCTTGCCGCCTGCGGACGCGATGGCAAAAATGTCCACGCCCAGCTCATTGTCCTGCAAAAACTTCCGGCTCGCTTCCAATTGCGAGGCATCCTCATTCGCAACGGGCACCGCGGTGTTCGCTCCGGGGAAGCGATGCGAGTGCACGTAGCCGTCAACATTGCCTTCGTCCTTCGATGGCACTAATGGCATGTGGCAGTCCGCGCACATCATCGGAGTTGCCGGGTAATAAAATGACCGCGCGCCCTGCCCGGAAACACCGCTGGCCTGCCAGTTGTCGTACTCGTTGAAGCCTCGAACCCAGCGATAGCCGTTCAGCGGCACGTCGAGGTGCACCTTGTGGCAGCCGGAGCAGAACTCGGGCACCTGATTCCTCATGAATGGCTTCAGAAACACGCGGCGGTGCGGCTCCGGATTCAGGCGCACCATGAAATCATGAAGGCCGCGGATGATGGGATTGTCGCTCGCGGCCAGCTCGTGCAGTTTCGGGTATTCCAGGACGAAATCGCCTTGGCCCATCGTGCTTTTCACCTGCACGATGCTGTGGCACATCATGCAGCTCAGGCCGGCCTGCGCTTCGGGCTTGTCGATGTTCTGCTTGATCGGTGTGTCCATCATCCCGCTGAAGAGCAGCGCGGGGTCATGGCAACCCGCGCACCACTTCGACGGCTGCACCCCCGCAACGTCCTGCATGTACTCGATGCTCTTGCGGTACCACTGGTTGTTGAACGACGAAAAATGGTGCATCGAGCTTTCCCACTGTTTGTAAATGTCCGCGTGGCAGCGTTCGCAGGCTTGCGATTTCAGGAAATACCCGGAAGGGATGTACTGACCGTTGGTGGTTTGCGCCGAACTCGGAAAGAATTTTCCATGGGGGCCGTCGCCCTCTTGCAACATCGTGGCCGGCGAAATCGGCGGGTTCCGCACGACGTAGCGATTCTGCCAAGCGAATTCCCGGGCATACCAGGAACCCGCGGCGATAGCCGTGGTCACCAGCAACAGCGCGGCGAATCCTACTACTTGCCGGCCAAAGCTCGCGCCCAGCCATCCTCTTGCGGAGAGCCACGAAGCCGTCAGAAAAATCACACCCAGGGTGCACAGGGCAATATGCGCATACAACCAGGCTTTCAAACGATGCGGCGTTCCCAGGCGAATCAACGCCAGGCCCAGAGCCGCGCCCGCTGCAAACAGCATCCAGCCGAAACGCGCCAGCAACCGCTCCTTGCCGATCCCTCGAAAAAAAAATATCGCCAGCGCCACCGAGACCAGCACACCCAGACCGGTGTGCAAAAGAACCGCGCCGGCATAGAAGAGAGTCGCGGATGAGTAGGCGTAAAGATAAATCGCGGTTACAACGAGGACAAACACGCCAAGCGAGCGCCAGCGTTCCATTCCCCCCCCATCCAACCTGGTTCAACTACCCAATCCCCCAGAATGAAAAATGCGGCCGGAGGGTCGTGTGTCCGGCCGCAATCTTTCTTTGTTGGGGTGCCTCCAGATCAGGCGAAGGCAGGGCCTGTTTAGGAAGCGGTTCAATGTTGCATCGTTTATAGAGCAGGGCCCAAAAGTTGACAATACTACGAAAGTATTAGAACTGGAAAATTTCCTTAATGCCTTTATTTTCAATGATTTGATAAGCTTTCCCGGCCTTGAGTTTTTGGTGCTCCTGGCTCTGCCCACTGGGCCATTCCACGACCACGCGGTCAATGACGTCCTGTTTGCCCAGGCCAAACGTTACCGGTAATTCCGATTGCGACAAATAACTGGAACCGCTGCGAACCACGCGCAACTCCGTCTGCCCATTGAAGAAGATTCTCACATTCGCACCGATGGCATCGCGATTCGATTTGGTGCCAATCAAGTGGAAGCGCATGCTGCGATTGCCGCCAAGCTGGTCATTGCGATAGAGAAACGCCGGCCCGTTGTTAGTGGTGAGCAGAAGATCCTGATCGCCGTCATGATCGAAATCGCCGACGACCAGGCCGCGCCCGACTTTGGGCAAATCATATCCACCGCCGACATCGGCGGCAATGTCGCGGAATTTGCCGTGGCCGAGGTTCAGAAAGAGCTGCGCGGGCTGCGCGTAGCCGACGTTGCCGCGAATGTGGCGCACCGTATCATCGATGTGGCCGTTGGCGACGGCGATATCCAGGAGTCCGTCCAAGTCCGCGTCGAAAAAAACGCAGCCGAACCCCAAGGTGTTCCGCGAAGCCGCGCCAAGTCCCGTTTGCATGGCCACATCGTCGTAAGCCTGGCCCGTTTCGCGGTAGAGTCCGATCATCTCGTTATCAAAATTCGTGATGATGATCCCCGGCTTGCCGGAGTTGTCGTAGTCGGCGACGTCCACACCCATGCCGGCACGCGCCTTGCCATCCTCGCTGAACGCCAGGCCCGCCTCCACGGCCGCATCCTTGAATTTGCCGTTGTGCAAATTGCGGTACAGCTTGTTGGGCTGTGTGTCGTTCGCGACTAACAGGTCCGGCCAGCCGTCCTGATCGTAGTCCAGCATGGCCACGCCGAGGGATTTGGAACTGCTGTCGAAGATGCCGCTGGTCGCGGTTACATCCTCGAACGTGCCGTTGCCCCGATTGTGATAAAGCCAGCAGGTGTCGCCGCGATACGCTTCCGGCGTGCAATAGGATTTGTTCTTGCCATCGAGGCTGCAGAAGACGTCGGTCTCCGCGGTCCAATGTACGTAATTGCAGACGAACAGATCGAGGAAACCGTCACGATCGTAATCAAACCAGATCGCCGAACTGCTAAGCCCTTGTTTTCCCAGCAGGCCACTAGCCTTGGTGACATCGAGGAATGTGCCCTTGCCGGTGTTGCGGAACAACCGGCTCTGTCCCACGCAGGAAATAAAAATGTCCGGAAAGCCGTCGTTGTTGTAGTCGCCCACCGCCACGCCCATGCCGTACATTTCCACGTCCAGGCCCGCCGCCTGGGTGACATCCGCGAACGTGCCGTTGCGGTTGTTGCGATACAGCTTCATGGTCGTCCGCTGGCGCTTGTGCCCCGGCCAATCCATCGAGTTCACCAGAAGAATGTCCTGCCAGCCATCCGCGTCGTAATCCAGAAATGCGCAGCCCGATCCCAGGGTCTCGGGAAGAAGCTTGCCGCCGTAGGCGCCGCTGTTGTGCTGGAAGCGCAGGCCCGCGTTGCCGGTGACATCCACGAAGCGAAACCCAAGCGAAGCGGCTGGCAGGGCATAGGGAAACGCGGCAGGCATGAGGCCCGCTCCCACGGCCTGCCGAATGAAATCGCGGCGCTTCACGGAAGATTCACCAGCCCGTTGCGGATCGCATAGACCACCAACTCAGCCGTCTTGTGGATGCCCAATGCGTCCATGATATTCGCGCGGTGGACGGACACCGTGTTTACACTCAGATTCAATTCCGTGGCGATTTCCTTGTTCGATTTGCCCGCCACGATGTGCTGCAGGATTTCCAGTTCGCGCGGCGTGAGGCCGGTGTCGCGCTCGCCCTTCAGCGCACCGCCTCGCGCAATCTGCGGATCGAGCACGGTCTGGCCCTCAGCCACTTTTTTGATCGCCCTGACGAGGTCCAGGTCCATCGCGTTCTTCAAGATGTAGCCCCGCGCGCCCGCTTCCAGCGCCTGTTTCACCAGCGTGTCTTCCGAATGCATGCTCAGCATCAGGATGGCGGTTTCCGGCAGCTTGGCCAGGATGCGCCGCGACGCTTCAATGCCATTCATCTGCGGCAGCGCGCAATCCATCACGATGACATCGGGACGCAACTGCTCCGCCAACTCCACCGCTTCCAGGCCATCGCTTGCTTCGCCGGCCACCTGAAAGGTCGGCTCGTCTTCCAGCATGCGGCGAAATCCGCGGCGCACCAGCGCGTGGTCGTCCACCAGCAGAACTCTCAATTTATTCGCCATGCGTTTCCGCCTTATCCCGCGGAATGTAGATTTGCACCAGCGTGCCTCCGCCCGAAATCGGTGTGATCTTCAACGTGCCCCCAAGAATTTCCGCGCGTTCCCGCATGGCCACCAACCCGATACCGGTATGGCCTGCCGGGGGCGCGAATCCTTTCCCGCGGTCCTCCACTTCCAGTTCGAGGCTGGCCGGCTGAAAGCGCAAACGGACCCAGGCTTCCTTCGCGGCGGAATGCCGGGCCACATTATTGAGCGCCTCCTGAACTAAGCGGTACAGTTGAACGCTCGCGCTTGCTTCCAACGGATACGCTTGGCCCGATTTCTCGTAATGCAGCGCGAGCCCCGTCTGGCGTTCCACGGTGGGAATGTACCAGTCGAGCGTGCTTTCCAGCCCGGCCTCTTCAAGCAAAACAGGATGCAGCGCCTGCGACAGGCTGCGGATATTGTTCAGTGTGGACTGGGCAATTTCCCGCACTTCCTGCAAGTCTCCGCGCAGCGCCGATTTTTCCGGCATGTCCTTATCGGCGCGGCGCAACAGCGAGCCAATCGCCGTGAGCACCTGGCCGAATTCATCATGCAGCTCGCGCGAGATGTGCCGCAGCGTGGATTCCTGCGTGGCGATCAGCTTCTGCGCCAGTTCGCTGCGTTGCACCGACAATTCCGCGACGTGCGCGAAAATCCGCCGGTTGTAGCGGATCAAGTACAGGCTGGTGACCACAATTGCCACCAGGATCGCGGCGAGGAAGTAGTAGAGCTGGCGCTGCACTCGATCGTAAATCTCCGCGATGCGCGCGGCGGCCTGCTCCTCGCCTTCATTGTTTTGCACCAGCAGACGGGAAACCGCGGAACTCAGTGCCGCCTGCTGCGGCTGCAGAGTGTCGCGAATCTGCTCGCGCGCGGGTTTTTCCTGCCCATTCTGCGCCAGCGAGAACATGCGATCACAGGCGTCCCAGAACTGCGTCAGCGACTGGGTCAGGTAGCGCCTTTGATCGCTGGTGCGCGTAGCCTCCGCCAGATTTTCTTCCTGCTTGAGCGCCGCGCTCAAATCGTTGCGAGTGCGATCGAATTGCGCGGTCCAGGCGATCAGGGGGTAAGGCTCGCTGGCATCGAGCATGTCCCGCATGGCCAGCCCCAGCGAATTCAAATCGTTTTGGATGCGCAGGAGTTGCAGCGAATCCTTGCGGTTGCGGTCCACCATTTCGCCTTGCAGCTTGCGAACCCCCGAAAACTGGCGCGTGATGTAGCCGGCATAGGCCAGCACCGCCAGGATCGTGACGATCAGGCCGAAATACAGACCCAGGGTCGGGCCACGCTGCGGCGGACTTTTCTCCACGCGCAAAGGATATAACGTTGCCGCGGCGGGAACAAATGGCGGAGGCGCGATCTCCCCGGCGGCGGCTGGCGCGTCGGTGATACACTGCTGACGATTTCACGTTTTCCTGGAGCGCGGCGCATGATCGACGTGGGACTCATTGGGTTTGGCCTGGCAGGGCGGTACTTTCACGCGCCGCTGATCCACGCCGTTCCCGGGCTGCGGCTTGCCGCCGTGCTGCAACGCAGCGGCGATGAAGCCGCCAAGCGCTATCCCGGCGCGCGCATTGTGCACAGCGTCGAGGAACTCCTGGCCATCGATTCCATCCGGCTGGTGGTGATTGCCTCGCCCAACCAGACGCATTTCCCCTTTGCGGTGCAATGTCTCGAAGCCGGACGCGACGTCGTGGTGGACAAGCCCATCGCCCCCATTCTGCCGGAAGCCATCGAGCTGTTTCGTATTGCCAAGAAATGCGGCCGCCTCTTGACGGCGTTTCACAGCCGGCGTTTCGACGCGGATTTTCAAGCCGTGCGCCAGGTTGTCGCCGACGGAGAATTGGGGCAAATTCTGGGATTCGAGACGCACTACGATCGCTACCGGCCCACTTCGCGCCCAAATGCTTGGCGGGAGGTGCCCGGCCCCGGCAGCGGCATACTTTTCGACTTGGCCCCCCACCTGATGGACCACGCGATGATGCTCTTCGGCCCGCCGGAAGGGGTTGCCGCCGACATCCGCATCGAGCGTCCGGGATTTCTCACTGACGATGCCTTCGACATCTGTTTCTTCTATCCCGGCAACCTGCGGGCTCATCTGCGCGCGACTATGCTGTGCGTCACGCCGCGGCCGCGCTTCGTGCTTCTAGGTGAAAAGGGAAGTTTCATTAAATGTGAATTCGATGCGCTGGAGCCGGTGCTTCGTCGCGAGGATATTCCGAAAGGCGAATCGTGGGTCCTCGATCCGGAGGAAAATTGGGGCATGCTGACGGTAGTCACCGACGGCCAAACGCGAAAACGAAAAGTTGCTTCGCGCGGCGATTGGCGTGAATTCTACGCGAATGTCCGAGATGTGTTGCTCGGCCATGCCGCGTTGCAGGTTACGCCGGAACAGGTGATTGATGTGATGATCGCGCTGGAACTGGCGCAGGAAAGTCATGCCCGGCGTTGCATTGTGCCATGGCGGAATGCTGCACTTTAGCGTGTTGAAGCTGGGCCAGAGGCGAGCGGTACGTCGTATAATTAAAGCGTGGGCGGAAGGAGCGCAAATCCATTCATGACGAAAATCGAATTGTTGCCGTCGGTTCTGGCCAGCAACTTTGCGCAACTTGGCAGCGATGTGCATGCGGCGATTGAAGGCGGCGGCACGGCTTTGCACGTGGACGTGATGGACGGCCATTTCGTGCCGAACCTTACCGCGGGGCCGCCGCTGGTAGCGTCGTTGCGCAAGGTCGTGAGCGTTCCTCTGGATTGTCACCTGATGGTCGAAGAACCGGATCTGTTCATACCCATGTTCGCTGATGCCGGCGCAAACTGGATTTCCGTGCACCAGGAAGCGTGCGCCAACCTGGACCGCACCTTGCACCTGATCGCGCAACATGGCTGCAAACCGGGCGTGGTGGTCAATCCGGCCACGCCCGTGGAATTCCTGACGGAAGTTCTGGACCTGGTGCACCACGTCCTGGTGATGAGCGTGAATCCCGGTTTTGGCGGGCAGAAGTTCATCCCGAATTCGCTGAACAAGATTGCGGCGTTGGCGCGCATGAGGGCCGAGCGCAAGCTGGACTTCCGCATCGAGGTGGACGGCGGAATCGATTTGACCACAGTGACTGATGTGGTGAAGGCCGGTGCGGAGTTGCTGGTCATCGGTACCGGTGTGTTTGGTCACGGTGACATCCGCGGGAATGCCGCAAAGCTCCTGGAAGCTGCGCGCAGCGCGACGCTCACTCGAGTGTAGGAACTGGCTTAGCCCCAAAAACGGGGACAGACTCGCCCCTTAAAGTTTTAAGTGTTCAGTTATCAGTTGTAGGTTTAAACAGAAGAGAGCCCAGGAGCCAGAAAATGCGAGTCCTCGTTGTGTAGGCGAGCCGTTACGGAGCCACGCAGGGAATCGCGGAGCACATCGCGGCGACGCTGCGACGGCAGGACGTGGAGGCCACGGTGCAGCCCGTCCAGCACGCCGATGATCCCAAGGGCTACGACGCCGCTGTGATCGGAAGCGCCAGCTACTTTTTTCGCTGGATGAAGCGCGCCACGGAGTTTGTGCAGCGAAACCGCGATGTTCTGGCCAACATGCCAGTGTGGTTGTTCAGCAGCGGTCCGCTGGGCACGGAGGCCAAAGACGCGCAGGGCCGAGACCTCTGCGTCCTTACGGAGCCCAAAGAGATCGCGGAGTTTAGAGAGAACATCAAGGCCAGGGACCATCGGGTCTTCTTCGGCGCATTGCACGCCAGCAAGTTAGGATTCACTCACCGGCTGATCCTGAAACTGCCAGCCAACCGTGACAATGCCATATTCCCCGAGGGCGACTTCCGCGACTGGGGCGACATTGAGGCTTGGGCCAACGGCATCGCCTAGGCGCTGAAAGTCCTGGTTTTGTAGGGGCCGCCTCCGAGGCAGTCCGCCAACTAAAATCATCTTCGATCACAAATCAGGGCGCGCACTTTCTTCCACGGCGGACACCAACCCAAGCCGACGGCATCACCTTCCCCGCGTAGGACCCCAAATACTGATAATCCTGCGGTTTCACGACCAGCCCTTTTCGTGCCGGGTTCAACCCGATATGCAAAACGAGGTCTTCCGTGGATTCCGAGGCGCGTGGTGGCCGCTGCTCATTGGGGCAGCGGATTGTTCAACTGAAGGAACATAAAGACAAACGCAACAATCACCACAGCGCCAGCGAGCCAGCCCAGGAGATAGGCGCGCGTGCGTTCGGGACCGGGGGACGGCTGGCGGTCGGCGAAGACTCTGCCCAGAAGAAAACCAGTGGCGAGACCACCGAAATGTCCCCAATTGTCGATTCCCGGGAAGAGAAAGCCAAACGCGAAAATCGTGACCACCCAGGAAATCAGGCGTGAGCGCATCGCTTTTATGTTGGCGCCGCTGCGACGTGTGGTGACGGCAATGAGCAATCCGATGAGCCCGAGGATGGCGCCACTAGCACCAACGGAAGGGTATTTCCCCAGCATAGTGCTACAAAGTGAGCCACCAATCCCGCAGGCCACATAGAGAAAGAGAAAACGAGCGGAGCCGTACAACTCTTCGACGACGGGCGCGATATCCATGAGGACCATCATGTTGAATCCGATGTGCAGCAACCCACCATGAAGGAAGGTGGCGAGGATTAACCGCCACCAGGCCCAAAGTCCGCTATGAAAGGGGACGTTTTCTCCAAGGCGGTAAAGCTCGGTGCCGCTTATGCCGCCGAATAAACCAAGGCTCCCGCTCGAATGGAGCGAGCGGAGCATGCTGACGCCGAACATGAGCACATTGACAATGAGGATAACGACGGTGACCGGGGCGTGGCCGCCGAAGAATTCGGAAAGGCCTTTGCTCCATGCCGCGAGGGAGAAGCGCAGGCTCGTGCCGCATTCGTGGCAGCGATTGGCGTGGATGCCGACGAGCGCGCCGCACGCGGGGCAGAGTTGCGGGCGCTTCTCGCCGGAGCCGCCAAACATACCGCCGAAGATTTGCTTCCAGCGCGCGAAGCGCAATTGCCAATGGTAGGGAAGGGGCAACCGTCCTCCTTGCGGGCTTCAGATTGCATTCCTATAATACCGGAAACGCGCCGCGCAATCCGGCGAAGAGGACTTATGGACAAATTCGAGGAATTCGGGCGGAAACTGGACGACGAAATTTCACGTTTGCGGAAATATCTGGATGAAGAGGTAGCGCCCACAACGGAGAGGCGCACCGCGCAGTTTCTGCGGGAAGTTTCCGACAAGCTGGCCGAAGCGGCAAAGAAACTGGAAGAGCGGGTGGCGGCACGCACACCGCAAGAACCTAGGCCGTGAGGGCGAACCGGTTTTCGTTTGGCGTGGTGCTGGCGGCGGCCACTGTTTGCTGCATCGGGTGTGCTGCCGGGCGCCCCGTGGCCGCCACGCATCCGCCGGCTCCGACACAGCCCGCCGCGACGCCGGGAGAAACCAGCGAGAAGGGCAAGCCCGGCACGGCAGTTTCCCCAGCGCCCAATCCCAATGCGCCCGCAGCGACGCACAGCAAAACTCCGGCCGGGCCCGCGCCGGTGGGCTACACCGAAGAGGGCAACGCTTCCTGGTACGGGAACCCGTTTCACGGACGCCGCGCGTCGAACGGCGAAACCTACGACATGCACAAGCTGACGGCGGCGCACCGCACGCTGCCGTTTGAGACCATGGTGCGCGTGACGAATCTCAGCAACAACAAGTCAACGGTGGTGCGCATCACGGACCGCGGGCCGTTCGTGGAGAACCGCGTGATCGATCTTTCGATGGCGGCGGCGCGGGAGATCGAATCGATCGGGCCGGGCGTGGTGCGGGTGCGGCTGGAAGTGCTGGGGAACGTGGATCCTACGGTGGGATTTTTCACGGTGCAAGTGGGGGCTTTCCGGGATCGCGGGAACGCCGAGAGGTTGTGCGACCGCCTGAACGCTTCGTACACGCCGGTCTTCATTCAGCAGTATGATGCACCCGACGGGACGTTTTACCGCGTGAGGGTGGGGAAAATTTCCGGCGAAAGCGCGGCGCAGGATTTTGCGGAGCAACTGCGGGCCAAGGAAGGATTCACGCCCATGGTGCTGCGACTGGATGAGCTGCCGCCTGCAGGAGGGAACTGATGGACGCGAATTGCCTGTTCTGCAAAATCGGCGCAAAGAAAATTCCGGCGAAGCTGGTGCTGGACGAAGAAGAGATTTTTGCGTTCGAGGACATCAACCCGCAGGCGCCCACGCACATACTGCTGTGCCCGCGCAAGCATTTTGCGTCGTTGCATGAGGCCGGCGAAGAGGATGCAGCGCTGCTGGGCAAGCTGCAGATGGCGGCGGCGAAGATCGCGAAGGAGCGCGGCCTGCTGGCGGGGTATCGCACGATATTCAACAACGGGAGCGGCGCGGGGCAGTCCGTATTTCATTTGCACCTGCATTTGCTGGGAGGACGGAATTTCCGCTGGCCGCCGGGATAGGGAAACTGGGCGGAACGCATCCGGATGTTCCGGCGCGGCGGCCGGTGCTGTGGAATCGCGTGACGAAGTTCTTCCTGGATAACCTCTGAAATTTAAACGAGTTAAACTGGTTTTGGATAGGAACCGTTAGCGAAGAGATTAGTCTTGATATTTCATAAATACTTGGTATAAGTGTATTGGCGTACAAAGGAGGCTTCTATGACAGTTTCTCTCCGCTCCGAATTGAAAGTTGCTGATGAAGTTTGGATCGCCACCGCGCTCCTGCATCGTGAGCGCCCTGACACCACGGATTTCTCCATTGAGGAGATTGTAGAGCGTGCTCAGCGTGAGGATCTCTACGGCTCACTGCGGCCAGGTGTTTATGTTCACGTGGTGCAGCACTGCGTGGCCAACCGCCCTCCGAATCCTGGCAGGTACCGCATCCTTTACGAAACGTCCGATGGGCGCCGCCGCCTCTTCCGCAAGGGGGATCCCGAGCACCCGGACCGCCGAGACGCTAAGAGCACACCTGCAATGAAAGATTTGCCCCATGGCTACACTGATCTGCTTACGTGGTATGAGGACTGGTGTGCACAGGCAACAAATCGGGCCGTCGAGAACGATCCGCTTCTCTCCCTTGTTGGTTCCGGAAGAGAATTATGGACTGAGGAACATGCTGACCTGTACGTTGATCGGCTTCGCGCGGGTTGGAAATGAGCCGCATCTTCTGGGACACTAATCTCTTTATCTACCTGTTTGAGGACTACGGAGAACTATCCGGAAAGGTGCAAGTTCTTCGGAAGAGAATGTTGGAACGAGGCGATCAGTTGCTGACTTCCACCCTCACCCTCGGTGAACTTCTCGTCAAACCGATGGAGAGCGGAGCCGCGAAGTTGTGCCAAAGGTATGAAAGTGCGCTTTCCGCGTCGGCGGTCTTGATTCCGTTCGACGCCAAAGCGGCAATGCAATATGCGCGGCTGCGATGCGATCGAAGCATTCGCCCTCCCGACGCCATTCAACTGGCCTGCGCTTCCGCGGCCCAAGTTGATTTGTTCATCATTAATGATGAACGTCTGCACGCGAAGCATGTCGAGGGCATTCAATTCATCGCGTCTTTACACGGAGCGCCGTTGTAACGTACCAAATCAAAGAACATCTGACAGTTTACAATTGTCATTCCGAGCGAAGCGAGGAATCCCTCTTCGATCAGAATGCCAAGAAAAGAGAGATTCATTGCACAAAAAACGTGCGATGGAAAACCGTACCTCACTCCGCAGACTCCGTTCGGAATGACGATTTTCAGGTTTTTTCAGCAAGCTGCGAGAGGCTAGGGTCAAGCGTGGCGCCGCATCTTGCGCTTCGCCAAATCCTATTTCGCCTCGAGGTCCACGTCCTTGATAGGCAAATCCCAGTGGGCATCGAGGATTTCGAAGCGGCGCTGCTCTTCCTTCTTGAAGGTATCCTGATCGGGGAAGAGTTGCTTCAGAAGAGGCGCGGAGTCGTAGCCATCGTTGGCGGTGGCGGCATTTTTGTAGACGATGGTGACGCGATAGTCCCAGCGGCCATCTTCGGTGGTGTGATAGACGGGAGCGACGGCGGAAACTTTCAAGAGGCGGCCCATCTCGACCTGCCTTTTCAGCACGGGGTAGTGGTTTTTGCGGAAGAGGGTGATGAACTCATCGGCATGGCCCCACTTGGTCTTGTAGTAGTACTCGACGACGAAGGGCTTGTCGGTGCCGGCGCCGGATTGCGCACTTGCACGCGCGAAATGGCCAACGGCCACGAACGCAGCAGCGATCAGAAGGATGGAAGCCAACAGAAAACGCATTGAAAAAAGTTTGCGCATGGGATTCTCCTCGAATGGAAATTGTGCAGGCATTGTATCGTGAATCGCGTGTTCCGCTCCACTTTGCTGCGTCTCGCGCGCAATTGTCGGCCCACGCCGTCTGTGAAACGACCTAGCCGAGGGGCGCTGGCGCGGGTGGCATGGGCGGCGCTTCAGACGGTGGCGTAGCAGGTGCAGCCGTGTCCGGCGGCGGGGGCCAGAGCAGCGCTGCCAAAGCCGGATATCGCGCCGCGAAGAAATAGATGGAATACGCCGGAAAAAACACGACGGCGGGCACGGAAATCATCGCAGTCACAAATATTAGAGACGCCAACACAATGCACCCCATCACCACGGCCAGGGTGATGGTGTAGACGTCTCAGGTTAACCCGGCCGCTTTCCCGGCCAGCACGGCAACCACTCCTACACCGCCGACGGGGATGAGCAGCACCAGAAACACGATCAGCGTGATGATGGCGAGGGCAATCCCCGCCGCGATGGCCAGCCCAATCTTCATGGCGATGTAACCGGCATAGCCGCCCTTCTCCGCTTTGAGCGACAACCATAACCTGCGCCAGCCCTCGATGGCGCTGATGTCTTCCAACGCCATTTGTGGGACGACAAAATCCTTGGTCATCACGTGGACCACTGCCAGCACGACCGCGAGGGCAAGCAAAAGTAAGAGCAGCGCGATGCCACCCAGCACCAATGGAAGCACATGTTCACTAGCATGGTCGAACCAACCGACAGCCCAGGCAAACGCCAGCGGAATGCCGATCAGGAGAACGAAAGCCGCGAAACTTATCAGCATCAACGAAAGTTGCCAGACAAAGAAACGGAGGCCGTGGTAGCGGCGCCGCACCCATCCCTTGCGGATGTGGCATTCCTTGGCCACGATGCTGTCGAAGAGAATGAACCGCATCACGCTGTTGATGTAAAGGAAGAGCACAGTCAAGCTAAGTCCAACCACAATCAGAAAGATGATCAGCCCGGCAAGCATCGCTGGGTGGTCCGCCAGTTGTGAAGGCCAGGCCGCGCCGAAAAACTGCTCCGATCCGCGCTGGTGATGCGTCGAGGGCAAATTGAAACTAGAGTTGCATCCTCCGCCGGAGCCCAGTTCTCCCGCCAAAAATCCGACCAGCGCCAGGCGCACCCATTGGGTGAAGCGGAACGGTTGTAGGAGCTGCTGCTTGGCGTGCTGAAAAGCCGGACTTATGGCATCCACGGCGGAAATAGGCAAGGACGCACCTCTGTTTTGCAGATTGCTCGTTGCAGGGAAAGTACTCCGAACATATGAAGAGATCAAGAGTACTGAAATATAGATGACTGTCAGTTCATCGCATTGCGGTGCTTTTGAACCTTGTGCCCGATGAGCGCACCAGCCGGATGGTGACCTGCTACCAATCTTTTCTACTTCGGATGCGTCCTATTCGTAGGCGGCGCGGGTGAGGCGATCGCGAATTGGGGCCCACTCTGGCGTGTCGGGGGGAAGTTCGACAGCGATCCAGTCGAAGGATTGGCGATCCAGTTCGTGCAGCGTGGCGTAGAGTTGTGCGGCATACTCGTCAGCGCTTTGCGGCATGCGCTGCGTGAAAGCGGCGCGGGCGTTGTAGCCGAGCCAGAGATAGGCGCCGCGGCCTTCGCGGGGAAGATGGCCGCGGCTGACGAGAAGGACGCGCGTGCGCGGGCTGTAGTGTTTTTTGTGCTGGCCAGGAGAACGATGGGCGTTTTCGAGCAGCTGCGTTGCGTTCGCGTCCGGCTTGTCCTCCTGAGCCTCTTCAACGAACGCCATGCCTGGTCGCAACACTTCCAAGCCATCAGGCGTCACGGCGATCACCGTGGATTCGAGGCCGACTTCGCAGGGGCCACCATCGAGGAGAAACGGCGTGTCGTCAGCAAAGGCTTCGCGGACATGCTGCGCCGTGGTGGGAGAAAGTCGTGTGAAGCGGTTGGCGCTGGGTGCGGCGATGGGGACGCCCGCTTCGCGGAGCAGCGCGAGGGCGACGGGATGCCGGGGCATGCGCAGGCCTACGGTGGGAAGGCCTGCGGTGGCGTCATCGGGAATGATCGGCTTCTTCGGAACGACGATGGTGAGCGGGCCAGGCCAGTATTCGCGGGCGAGGCGCTCGGCTTCTGGCGGCCAAACGGCGGCCAGCTCGCGGGCCTGCTCGATGCTGGCAACGTGGACAATAAGCGGGCTGGTGGCAGGGCGGCCCTTGAGGGCATAGATTTTGCGAATTGCCGAGGGATCGAGGGCATTGGCCCCGAGGCCGTAGACGGTTTCCGTCGGGAAAACGACCAAGCCGCCGGAGCGGAGAATTGCAGCGGCTTTCAGGATGTCAGGATCGGCAATCATGGCGATGAATTGATTGTGGCAGAAGAAAAGCGAGGGGGCCAGCGTGCGAGTTTGCGTCATGGCGCGGCGCGATCCTGTCGCGGGAACGGTGTATCTGGTGATGCTGCTGGTGTTTGCCGTAATGCCGGCCTTGGTGGGCCGGAGGGGCCCTGAACCTCAGTTGCTCGGGGCATTCATGGGGTTAAAGACAACGGATACTTCCACGGTCGAATCGGGGGCGCCAGGGGCAGAGAGCCACTGCTTCACGTCCGGCGCCTCCTGCACACATACCCTGGCGTAACCCCAATCGATTGTGGGCGCTGGCGAGACCTTTAGGCATTCTCTGCGTTCTAGGGTGTTTATCCGCTATTCACGGAAGTTAAAATCCCGGTTCACGCGCCTTTGTTAAGCCTTGTGCTGCGAAGTATTCCCTCGCCTAGTCCCTCCGCTCTCAGGTGGCGTCCGGGGCATTGCGATGGAAACCGCACGGGTAGAAAGCTTTCAATCTGAGAGGAGCACGTATGCAAATTAAGGATTGGGTGAAGGCCGGTTGCGCTTACTTGGCGGCTGTCGCGTTGCTGCTGCAACCAGTCACGGTAATGGCCCAAGACCCAAAGAATGACGAGCAAGTGGATCAAAAGAAAGTCGTCGAAATTGCACCGAGGTCAAGCGATGAAGTCGCGCAGTATACGCATAGCGTGGAAGATTCCCCTTATCTCAGCCACGCTCAGAAGCTTGACCTGCTACGTAAACATATTAAGTACGTCTTCGTTCTCTTCCAGGAGAACCGCTCTTTTGATTTCTACTTCGGCACCTACCCCGGAGCCCGGGGCCTGTTCTCGCAGCCCGCGAGCGAAACTCCCGGCTTTTACCAGCCGATCGTCAATACAGCCGGCGATGTTGAAACCATTTCCCCATTCTTGATTCCCCAATCCGTAAAGGACGTTAACGGCAACACGGTTCTGCTGTACCCGGAGGACACGGACTCGGTGAATCACGGGCACACCGCCATCGACGCTAAGCTGAACCTGAATTCGAGTCTTGCGGCTCAGAACAATCGCTATGCCTTTACGGAAGAAGGCATAACCGGCGGGACACTGAGCGCCGATGGAACGACCTATACCGGACCAGTGCCGACTCAAGCGCAAGTGCAAAAGGGCGAGCTGGTGGTCAGCCATGTGAATTGCGACACCGTGCCATTCATGTGGCGTTATGCGGACCGCTTCACTCTTTTCGACAACTTTTTTGATACGGTGATCGGGCCGTCCACGCCAAACGCCATTGCCATGATCGCCGGCCAATCCGGCATGACGCAGTGGGTCCTCCACCCCAGTCTGGCGACGGGGGGCACCGGCACGGGGGGCACCAGCACCGGATCAAGCAGCGTACTCCCCGTTGTCGGCGATCCACAACCCTACTACGGCAACGCTTTGGCAGCGGCTTTGAACCCGCCAGGTCTATTCCAGCCCACCGAGAGCGGGGAGCCTCAGACCAAAACCCCGGCCTCGAACCTTACGTTTGCAAGTTTGCCGCTCTCCTTTATGGGAGATCAGATTCAAAGCATCACGGCCAAGGATAATGATCCCTCCATCGATCTTGCGGATGTTCAAAATGACATCCAGAAGATCCTCGGCGATAACAATAAGCCGGTAAATTGGGGTTGGTTCCAGGAAGGGTATGATCACGAATCCACCGATCCTACCAGCACCCCAACGTATGCCAATTACATTGCCCATCACAATGGCCCACAGTACTTCGGTTATGAGGCCAATAATGCCGTCGAAACCGCGGCGCACTTGAAGGGCCTTGGCGACTTCTACACCGCGATCAGCATGAACGCCCTGCCGAAAGAAGGCGGTGTCTTCTACGTCCGCGGCGGATATGGCAACCTGGATAACCTGCTTCCCCGCTCGCCCAACACAACGGTCCAAGCAGATTTCCCTGGGAATGACGACCATCCTGGCTATTCCGATGCGCAGATCAGCGAAGCTCTTCTGGCTGACTCGGTCAATGCGATTGCCAGCAGCAAGTATTGGCCAGAGAGCGCCCTCATCATCACCTATGATGAATCGGACGGCCTCTACGACCACACTCAGCCTGTGATCCGCTCATTCGATCCCGAAGGGAACGCCCTCAATCAGGGTCCGCGCATTCCAGGGATCGTGATCTCGCCCTACGGTGTTGCACACGCCATTTCCCACGAAGCCACCGAACATAGCTCGATCATCAAGTTCATTGATGAACTCTTCAACCTGACGCCGCTTGCGGATCTTCCCGATGAAGCCAACGCTCGCGCGCTGGGCGAACTACCGCCTTTCAACCAGAAGTACCTTGGGCCGGCCGATGCCCATACTCCTGGTGTTGGCAACCTCTTCTCCGCCTTTGACAATTCGCGCTTGCTAGGATTCCTGCCTCCATTGCCAGCCGACTATGCCAAGATTCCGCGAACCGACGTAGTGACTCTGCCCCATTATGGTGCGGAAGGCTGCCGCGTCCTGCACATCACGCCGACCGATATAGTCCACGGGAAAGTGATCGATCCGGCTCCCGCCGACTTCAATCCACGTCCCGGCAGTGAACCGGGTGTGCCGAGTTCGGGTAGCTGGCAATAGAGCGAAAGCCCACGTCAACCATTTACCTGCGGCGACCGGGTTTTCTCTCCGGTCGCCGTATTATTGTGGACAGGCTTGTCTCAGGTACCCGAAAGGAACGTGACCTGCATGACCAGAACGCCCGCACTTTTGTGTTTCATCGTCTGGCTGATCACCGCAACCCCTCCGGCGGCACTTGCCGGGCCCACACTCGATAAAATCAAAGCTGCCGGCACACTCGCGTGCGGAATCAACACCGAACTGCCTGAGTACTCCACGCAGGACGCCCATGGAAATCATGTCGCCTTCGACCAGGACATCTGTAAGGCTGTGGCCGTGGCCGTGCTCGGGGCAAATGCCAAGTTCACAATTGTGCCCTTCCAAGACGAGCAGGATGCCTTGAAAGCTCTGAAATCCGGGGCGATTGCGCTGCTTGCCACAGGCTCTCCGAATTTCATCAACACAACCAACACGGGCTTGGGCTTTGCGCGGCCCGTCTTCTATGACTATCAGGGCTTCCTTGTGAACAAAACGATGGGAATCGCTTCTCCCAAGGACCTGGCGGGCAAGAAAGTATGTTTCCTGGGCGGCACCGAGATCGAGATTCAGCTTCAAGGGTACATGCAGCGCGAGAATGTCAAGTGGTTGCCCTTCCTCTTCCAGGAAGAAGGTGAGATGGAGGCAGCATTCGTTACGAAGAATTGCGCCGCCGTCACTGCCGACGTTTCGCAACTCGCCTACGAGCGAATCGCGTTTAAGAGCAAGGCGCGGAATTTTGAAATCCTGGCAGATGTGATCGCTAAAGACCCCTTGGCACCCACCTATCGGTTGGACGACCCGCAATGGGCCGCCATCGTCGACTGGATTGTGGAAGCATTGATCCAAGCCGAGGAAAGCGGCGTGACGCAGGCGAATCTCGCCGAGGTGAAGAACAGCGACGATCCGGTGATCCGGCGCTTGCTCGGCGTGCAGCACGGTTACGGGCAATTTATTGGGCTGGACGACGCTTGGGCTGCGCGCGTTATCGAAGCCGTTGGCAATTATGGCGAGATGTTCGAGCGGGACCTCGGTGCGGGGTCAGTGATGAAGCTGCCACGCGGCCCAAACAACCTTTGGACGCAGGGCGGGCTGATGTACGCGCTTCCCATGCGGTAGAAGCACCGTTGCGCGTTGGCAAGTTTTCGGAGAGGGCGGCGCGCTAAGAGGAACTCGGCAATACCTGATTTCTGTGCAATCGTTTCTCACTGCTGCTGCTGTTCAAACTCCGCCACGTTCTCCGCACTAATGGAAGTGTGCGAAACCTAGGAGACGTGAGTTTGCTTGTAGAGCTTCTCGCCGGCGGGGATTTCCACGCGCAGGCGATTGGCTGGCAAGGGGATGGGGCAAGTGGTGTAGGGATTGTAAGCGCAGGGAGGATTGTAGGCCTTGTTGAAATCGAGCTGGACGGTTTTGCCGCTGGGGCCGTCCTTGGGGGCATCGGTATCGAGGAAGCGGGAGGCGGGGTAGGTTTCCTTGCCGCTGGTGAGATCGCGGAAGACGATGAAGAGCGTGCCGTCAGGATTGGCTTCGGCTTCCAGGCGGTACTCCTGGCCGTGCAGCGAAAAGAGGACGTAGCCGACGATGTCCATCTTGATGGGATCGCCAAGAACATTCTGCGAATCGAACTGTTTGGGCGAGTCATAGGGAACGAAGCGCGCCGAGAGGGCGTAGGATTCGTCAACGGGAAACCACTGCAGACCTGTAAAGCTCTTGAGCAAGGGGCTGTGCTTATCCTTCAGGCGAAGAGCGAAGCGATCGCCGCTGGCGTGGACATAGAGCGTGAGATCCCCGAGGACGAGACGGTCATCGCGGTTGTCCGGGCGCAGCTCGGCCGCTTCGACGGGCTTGCCGTTGATGGTCGCGGTGACGCCGGGACGAATGTGGACGGTGGTCCTACCGGCGTGGAAATCGAATGTGCCGGCTTGTGCAGGCGCGGAGGCGGGAAGAACGATATCATTGAGAGGATCGGAGCCGAAGCGGTTCTCGCCTTCGTGGAGCCAGAAGAGACCCGAAACGGTGAGCCATCCGGAATCGGAAGTGAGCTGGGCTTCGTAATCGTGGCGCCACTTTTCGATAGACTGCCGATAGGCAGCCGAGTCCGCGCTGACAATGAAGGCCATGAGAAGTAATGCAAGAAACACGGTGAGGCCATGACGCGGACGATGAAATTTCATGGATTGCTCCCTTCGAGTGCGAATCAAAAAACTACCAAAAAAATTGCCCGCCAACCAGGGGTAGTGTGGAGGGACATAAGTTGTGCCGCGATCCCTCCACTACACGGCCCGACGCGCCAAAATACGACGCGAAAGAGAAAGTCGGGCCGCTTCGGTCGGGATGACAAATTTGGGATGCTTCGAGGTAAAAGCCAGGCGAGAAGATTTGCGGAAAAGAATTCACCACAGAGAGCACAGAGGCAGAGAAGGATAATGCAGGAGCACTGATTACGCAGAGATCGCAGATAAGAGAAAAGCGCCGGGGTTGAATCAGGGGGCGAAGGCGTCGCGGGGTTGGGGCTTCATCTGGACGGCGGCGAGGCTGGCGGCGTCCCAACCACCGCCCAGGGCCTTCACGAGGAGCACGGAGGTGACCAGGCGCTGACCCTGGATGATGGCGGCTTCCTGCTCGTTATTGAGAAGATTTTGCTGGGCGCTGACGACGTCGAGATAGCTGACGAGGCCGCCGGTGTAGCGCGAAGTGGCGATCTCGAGCTGGCGGCGCGAGGAATCGACCGCGTCGGTTTGCGATTGGCGCGCCGCGCCCAGCACCTGCAGCCCGGTGATGTTGTCCTGCACTTCGCGGAAGGCGTTGAGGACCGTGCCGCGATAGGCGGCGACGGACGCATCGTAGCCCGCCTGGGAGAACTGCATCTGCGCGCGGCGGGCACCGCCGGTGAAAATGTCCTGCGCAAGATTGGCGCCCACGGCCCAAAAGGTGCTTGCTGCGTTGAGCAACTGGGAAATCTCAGCGGCGTTCCAGCCACCCTGGCCATAAAGAACGAGTGAAGGATAGTACGCCGCTTTGGCAATGCCGATTTGCGCGTTGGCGATGGCCATTTGACGCTCGGATTCGGCGATATCGGGGCGCCGCTCGAGGAGATCAGAGGGAAGAGAAGTTTCAAGGTTTGGCGGCTCGGCGGCCAGCGGGCGCTCCGCAACCTGGAAATCGGGAGCGGGCTTGCCCGTGAGAACGGCGATGGCATCCTCAAACTGTTTGCGCTCCTGGCGGAGAAGTATCGCCTGAGTGCGCGTCGTGTTCAGGAGCGTCTCTTCCTGAGTGACGTCGAGGCCGGAGGCGACGCCGCCGTTGTGGCGCGAGTTGACGAGATCGAGTCCCTTCTGGAGCGTTTCCACGGTGCGGCGCAGAAGAGCGATCTGCGTATCGAGTTGGCGCAAGGTGAAATAGTCGGCGGCGAGTTCCGCGGTAAGAATGAGGCGAACGCTTTCGAGGTCGGCGGCGTTGGCTTGATAGGAGGCTTGCGCAGCTTCGATGGTGCGGCGGCGCTTGCCGACGAGATCCACTTCGTAGCTCACTGTGAACGGGAGAACATAATTGTTCTGCGTTACAGGACCCGTGAGCGGAGTGTAGGAGCCGGAGGGACGAGTACCAGAGTAACGTTGGCGCTCGGCGGCGGGATCGACCGAGAGCGTGGGGAAGAGCTGAGCATTCTGGACGGCGGCGGAAGCACGCGCCTGGTCGTAATGGGCAAAAGCGACTTTGAGGGTCTGGTTGGCGGCGAGGAGGTCGTTTTCAAGAGTGTTGAGGTCGTCGTCGTGGAAGACAGTCCACCATGAGGGTTTAGGGATGGCGTCCTTGGGAACGGCTTCGCGCCAGGGTTCCACGATCTCCCATTTGGCGGGCACAGCAGCCGCGGGACGTTTGTAGTTTGGCCCGACCGTGCAGCCTGCAAGAAGAAGCGCTCCGGCGAAAAGAAAACTCACGCGCACGAGCGGAGGGCAGTGCGGGCGGTGTGAAGCATTTACGCGGGAAGTCATCAGGGCTTTTCCTCCAGAGAAGAGCTGGAGGCCGGAGTAGGTCCAGACCAGAGCGATCACCGGGATATTGATCTCCGGGAAAATATCCGTGGGCGTGCGGAGAAGCACTACAGGGGTCAGGAGGATGATGACCAGGGCCATGACGATGAAGGTGTAGGGCCTGGCAAGAGCTAATCGGACAATCCACATAGAAAGAGAAAATGACCTCTAGGCCGGCCGGAGCAAAACGCCACACACCAGCTTGCCGCCTTGCAGAGTAACTCTGCGTACCTCTATTAGACTACGAGGGAGCCATATTTGGGTACGCCGGGTTGGGGGAAGCGGTAGGGGTGCCGTCGAAATAGGTTTGCGCCCTGGGACTTGCGGTTGCCGAGGACGCTGAGGTCTGAGATGAAGTTAACTCTAAACCCGTACCCTTGAAAACCACAAGGGTACGGCACCCAGGGTTTGCCAGCTTAGGAAGGGTGCGGCGCTGGCCACCCGCCTTCCAGTACACGTGCGAAGGGCCGTCGTTGCGTAGCGCTACTCCCGGAAAATGAAGTTGAGACGGACGCCGCAGACTTCGATGAGGTCGCCGTCGTTCAGCCGCGTGGGCCCGGTAATCGGCGTGCCGTTGATGGTGGGGACGTTGTCGCCGGTGCCGAGGTAGTAGCCGTCATCGCGCTGATTGATCTGAGCAGCCATCGGCGGCTTGAACCAGCCACGAAGGCGCACGGTGGCCATGGGTGACTTGCCGATGACGGTGAGCTTGTTGGTGAGCACGTATTCCTTTTGGTTCACCTTGCCACTGAGAACGATGAGCGTGGGCATCTTGAGGCGGCCAGGGGAGAATTGAGAGCGCTCGCCCATGGCGGCAGCTTGCGAAAGCATGTCGCGGCGGGCCTTGGTATCGAGGACCATGGTTTCGTTGATTTTGGGAGCAGCGGCTTTGCGGCCGGTATCCCAGGGAATGGCGGCATCCGCGGTGGCGTCAACTTTGATGTGATGCTTGCCGATCCAGATGGAATCGCCATCGTGCAAAGTGGCACGCTCGATGCGGAGATCGTTGACGAATGTTCCGTTGAGGCTGTCGAGGTCTTCGACGACGAGACGGCCGCCTTCGTAATAAACGCGAGCGTGGTAATTGGAGATAGCCAGATTGTCAATGGGGATGTCGTTGTCCGGAGAGCGGCCAATGCTGACCGGACGGTTGCCGATGGGAACCTCTTTGACCAATTTGGATTCAAACATCAGGCTGAGCTTCGCCATGCAAATCCTCCTGCGGCGGGCTATTCTTTATTGGCCGAGCCGCGACGCAGCCAGGAAAGCCAACCCCTGGGCTCTTCCTGGAAGCGCGCGACGATGACGGTAACGTTATCAATGCCGCCGCGTTCGTTGGCTAATTCGATGAGCTTGCGGGTCGCGGAAGCGGGGTCGGTCTCTGCCTGTAAAGAGCCGGCAATTTCGGGTTCCGTGACCATGCGCGTAAGGCCGTCGGAACACAGCAGCAGAACGTCGCGGGGAAAGATGGCGACTTCGTCGACGTCTACTTCGACCTGGGAGTGAGCGCCGAGTGCGCGCAGCAAAACGCTTTGCATTTCGCTGGCTTCGGCTTCCTGGGGCGTGATGATTCCGCGGCGCACCTGTTCCGCGACGAGCGAGTGGTCGTTGGTAAGCTGCTGGACAGTGCCGCCGCGCAAAAGATAGGCGCGGCTATCGCCGACGTGAGCGATGCTCAGGCGGCCGTTATCGAACCAGGCGGCAGTAAGAGTGGCGCCCATGCCGCGCTGCTCCGGATTTTTCTGCGCGGATTGATAAATCTTGCTGTTTGCCAGGCACACGGCGCTTTGCAGACGCTTGGTCTTCTCCGCCCACTGGCCGCCGGGAGAGCTAGACAAAGTAACACTGGGATCATCCTTCGCTTCGGTGCAGTAATTAACGATGGTTTCCACAGCCATGGAGCTGGCAATTTCGCCGTGGGCTTCGCCGCCCATGCCATCGGAAATGACGAAGAGGTGTAGAGACTCGAGAATCCGGAAGGAGTCCTCGTTGTTGGTGCGCACACGTCCTACGTCCGTCAAGCCGTCACTAACGATCTGCACAGCCGCTCCTTCCATGCTTTCCGTGAACACGCGTGGCGCCCCCTGCGCGGACACACCAGCAAATACCGTATGGTCCACGCTAGCAGAGGCGCGGCCCCCAGGAAAGGGTTTGCACCCAAGTGATTACTCGCCGATTGGCAACACTGGCCCAAAGGCCAGTTGGGAAGAATAACCGAATCGGAGGCGGGGAGACAGCGAGATAGGAAGGAACGGGCGCGGGAGTAATCCGGGGTTGGCCGGGGCACTATTGTGGAAGGGAAAACTCCACTACAATCGCGGTGTGCGGAAAACCTCGCGGCAAATCCGAAAAGGAATGATGGCGTTGGCCGTGCTCTGCGCTGTGGCCGGGGCGTGCCGGGCGCAACAGGCTCCTGCGGCGTCGGGGGCGCGCATTTTGCTGCTACCGCGGAAAATTGTTGCGGGTGAACGCTCGACGCTGGCGGTGCTGGACGTGCACGGGCGATTGACGCCTGGCGTGACCGTCGTTTTCTCGAACGGGGACAAGGTTACGACAGACACGACGGGGCGCGCCTTGTTTGTAGCCCCGCTAAATCCCGGCGTGATTTTTGCTTCGCTTGAAGGGCGCGCCGGGCGCGTGACGTCCGTTATCCTTTCGCTCGTGGAGGTGCCTTCCGGCTCGCAGGAAGTGATCTTGGCGCCGCGTGCGGCCACGGTGAGCGACCGCTTCGAGATTGCGGGGCACGGCTTTTGCGGCGATGCGGATGCCAACAAAGTGAGCATCGGCGGCGTGCCGGGATTGGTGCTGGCGTCTTCGCCGGCGTACCTTGCGGTACTGCCGCCGACCGACATGGATCCGGGGCCCGCGCGGGTGGAGGTAAGTTGCGGTACGCGCAAGGCAGCGGCGTTCACCGTAGTGTTTGTCAGCCTGGAACTGGATGCGAGCGGCGCAGCGCTGGCACCGGGAGAGCATCGCGAATTGACAGTGCGCGTGCGGGGGAGCACAGCGAAGATTAACCTGGAAGCGCGGAACCTTGCGCCGGATGTGGCGGATTTGCAGGGAGGAACAACGGTGCGCGCGGCTTCTTCAGGTGGCGCGGACAATGTGGCGCGGTTTGCATTGCTCGGGAAACAGCACGGGAGTTTCCTGATTTCCATCCGGCTGGTCGCGCCGCTGGTGGCGCCAAGGCCGTAAAAGCGGTCCCGCAACTGCGGGACCGCACTCCAATAAATTTAGGCGGATTCTTTGGCGGCGGCGGGCGGCAGCGCCAAAGTGTCTTGGGCGTCTTCGAGAGCTGCCTGCGCAGCGTCGCCACTGCTGAGCAGGTTATCGAGGGTGTTGGAAGCCTTGTCAAAGCGCTTGTCGGCTTCGGTGTAACTCTGCTGAGCATTCTTCAGGTGCGTGCCAATCTTTTCAAAATACTCGCCAAAGGTATCAAGCTGCTTGCGCATGCCGGATAAGTTATCCGCCAGGCGCTTGGCGTTTTCTTCGATTTGCATGCCACGCAGGCCCATGCCGATGACGCAGAGATGCGCGTAGAGAGTGTTGGGAGAGACAGCGACAATGTTGCGGCTGCGGCAGTAGGCGTCAACGGCCTGCCCCTTGGAGTCCACGCTCATCAGTAGTTCATAATAAACCGTTTCGCTGGGAACGAACATCAGCGCGAGGTCCAGCGTGCCTTCATCAGGGACGATGTATTTGCGCGCAATGGAGTCGGCGTGGCCTTTGATGGAGGTGACGAAGGCTTTGCGGGCCTCGTCGCCTTCGGCGTCGATGCGGCGGTAGGCGTCGAGAGGAAACTTGGAATCCACAGCCATCATTTTCTTGTCGCGCAGGAAAATGACGGCGTCGACGACCTCACCGCTGCGAAAGCGATACTGCGTGGAGTACTGGGAGGGCGGCAGGGAGTCTTCCAAGAGGCGTTCCAGCGTGACCTCACCGAGCGAACCGCGCGATTTGGTGCCGCCGAGAATGCTTTCCAGCGTCTGGGCAGTCTGAAACATCTGCTTGCCGGCTTGCTGGACTTCGCCCAACTGGCGCTGGATTTGGTTGATCTGCTCGCGCGTATTTTTCAGCTCCGTGGACATCGCGGCCTGGGCGTCGGAGGTGATCTTGGAAGTCACCTGGGCGGAATCCTTGACGCCATCCTGAAGGGCTTTGGTGACGGCCTCGAGGCGGGAGGCGACGGTTCCGGCCAGGGTCTCGATTTTGGTGGTGCTCTGTGTATGCGCCGTGGACATCCCCTGGAAATCGCGGCGCAGTTCGTTCATCTGCGATTCCAGTTGTAAGTCGTTCTTCTGGTCCCGGGTGTTCTGGACAAGAACCCATACGACCAGGCCAACCAAGACGAACCCGAACACGGCGACGGCGATCCAAATGACGTTCATGCGTTCTCCGATGCGTTGACGGGAAACGGTAAAGCTACTTTACTCGGAAGAGCACGGAATGGGTAGAGCGCAACGTTCGACAGGAGCGGCTTGGTTACGAAAAGCGGCCCCGACCCGGTCGGGGCCGCTACAAAAGAACCAGGACCGGTGCAAATAAGAGAGGCCCCGATGGCGCGGGGCCCCTCTGGCGGATTGGAATTGCGGATGGCTCTACCAGTTCAGCTTGAGGGCGAACTGAAACTGCCGGGCGTCGTAGGCAGCGGAGGGCTGGCCCGCGCTGCAAACCGTGCCTGCGGAAGGATCGCACAACTGGTTCACGGCAAGAATGTTCGTGTGATTGAAAAGGTTGAAACCGTCGGCAATCAGGTCCAGGCGAAAGCGCTCACCAAAATTGATGCCCTTGGAAACGCGCATGTCGAACTCGTAGAAACTCGGCATCCGGAAGGCGTTGCGGCCGAGGTTGCCAATGCAGCCGTAAGGCGGGGTGATGCCAGGAACAGTGAAAGTCGAGCCGTTAGCCAGGAAGCAAGTACTTGCCTCCACGAAGGCCACGCCAGGAATGTAGGGCGACGTCGTGGCGCCGGGTGTTCCCGCCGCAACAACCGATGGGCGATCCCCCGACGCACCGAGGTCGAGACGCGTGTCCTCGCCGGTGATCACGTTGTAGGGACGCCCCGAAGACAGTTCCACCAGCGGCGCGAGGGTGAAGTTGCTTAAGAAACTGTTCCAGAAGCTCTCACCGGACTTATGGGGAGAGGACTGGAAGACGGCGCTGGTGACCCAGCGAAGACGCTGGTCGTTGACGGAGTTGGAGCGCTCCAGGCCGGGGAAACGGCTGTCTTGCGGTTCGAGTGTGGATTGCAGGTCGGTGGAATCGTCCATCGAGTGCGACCAAGTAAAACTTGAGAGCAGCTCAAAGTGTTTTGAGAAACGCTTTTCCAAATTGACGGTCAGGGCGTTGTACCAGGAGTTTCCATTGGAAACTTGGGTATCCACGGTGTTAAACGGTACAGGCACGCCCGGGACGCCTACGGGGAAGCCCGCGGCGGAAGCGAGAGCCTGCTGAACGGCAAAGCCGCAAGAGAACAGAGCCGACGCGGGAGCCCCTTGGCATTGTGGAGCGCTGAGCGCCGTCGCAGTGGCGAACGAAGGATTCGGGCCGGAGGGCCGGAAGAAGTTGAAGAAAGCGGGCGTGCCAACGAGTTTGCCGTTCAGGCCAGCAAAAGGACCAGTAGACGGGCAGTTGTAGAGCGCGCCAAGAATGCCCGGGACAAGCCCAGGCGCCGCGGTTGTGAGGCCGCAAGTGACTCCCGGATTGGGTGCGACATCCTGCACCTGCACGGTCACTGGGTTGGTGAACCCGAGGCCGGCCGCATCCGCATAAAGCAAGTTGTTGGTGAGGAGTTGCGGATCGGTGGAGTTGAGATCTTGCGGCCGGTTGAGGTGCAATCCACGCGTCCACTGGTAGCCGGCGCTCAGCTTCCAGTTTCCGGCGATCACGTGCTCGATGGTGAGGTTAGCCTGCTGCGCGTAACCATAGGTAAAATTCTTCGCCACGGGCAGCGTGAAGGGAAGAATGGGCAGCGGAAATCCGCCGGTCAGATAGTTCTGATTGGCGAAGATCGAACTGGTTTGGAAAGAATCGAAGCGCTGCTGGTTCGGCAGATAGAACATGTTGGGCAGCGCGTTTAGAACGCCCTGGAAAATCGAGGAGCCGTTCAGGTTCTGCGGACCGTCCAGGCCACCACCGCAGTAGCCCGGAGGGGTGAGTGAACCCGTGGGAAGGGTAATCAGGCCGCAAGCCGAAGCGGTCCCTCCAGCGGAAAGCAATTGTACGGAGCGTCCGCCATCAGCGGTGACGGCATCGAACGCAATCGCAAGCAATGGATGATCGTAGAAGAGACCATAGCCTGCGCGGACTACGGTCTTGCCGTCTCCCCGAGGATCCCAGGCGAGGCCGATGCGCGGAGCAACGTTTTTATAGTCGCGCGGGATGCCTTCGATGACGCCGAGAGATTTTTCCGCGGCCGCATTGACGGCAGTAGCAGGGGCAAACAGCGGGGTAATCTCGAAGTCATACCGCAGCCCGTAGTTGAGCGTGAGATTGTGGCTGAGGCGCCAGGTGTCCTGGCCAAAGAAACCAAAGGGGAGGTTGTCAAAAGGCTCGTTGGAAGTGCCAATGCCCTGGATGTAAGTGGTGGGAATACCGAGGCCGTATGCCTGCAGCCCCGTGGCGCTGGGTAAATTGAGCGCGATTTCGTTGGGCAGGCACGCGCCCGTGTGGCTGGAGGACGTAGCGGGATTCACGCAATCCGGGAAGCCCAGGGAATCGGCAGCGATGGCGCCAAAGTTGACGTCGCCGCCAAAATCCAATTCGAAGATCTGCTGCTTTTTCGAGCGTATTTGGATGATGTCGACGTCGGCGCCGAATTTGAAAGTATGCCGGCCGCGCGTCAGTGTGGCGTTGTCGGTGAACTCGAAGCGGCGTTCGATTCGGTCCACGGTGGAATAGGGTTCGCGGCCGAAATAAGCGTAGCCGGGAATATTCACCCCGATCTGATCGCCGCCCGGAAGATTGGAATAGCCGAAATGAACACCGCGGCGGGCGACCTGCATGCGGAACTCGTTGAAGGTGCTGTCGCTGAGGATGCTGTCGTGCTGGAAGGTCACATCGAAGTCGCGGGATTGATTCAGGCCGACACGGGAACCAGCGTTCTGGCCAAAGACCTGGTTCTGCGAGGTGGACTGAATACCAGTGACCAGCGAAGGAGACACGCCGACGCGGAGGAACGATGTGTTGTGGTTATTCCAGCGCTGATCGAGCCGAGCGGACCACAAGCTGGTTTTTTCCATCGCAGGAAAATTCCCGCGGATGCTGTTGAGACCCACGTAGGAAGCGGGCAGAGGGGCAACGCCTTCTCCAAAGCTTGCGCAGGTTACAAGATTGACTGTCTGGCTTGCTGGACAAGCGACGGGAATCGGGAATTGCGCGCCAGGACCCGGGTTCAATGCACCACCGGTCAAGCCGGCCGCTACGACACCGTAATCTAGGCGGTTCGTTGCAACGCTCGATGCCGATCCCATCAGAACTCCGTAATTGACTGCCAGAGTTTGCAGCGCCGGAACACCCGAAGCCAGCAGCGAGTTCACGGCGCTTATCTGGCTCGCCGTTAATTGCACTGGCAAAACTCCCCCCGGAGCCCCAGGAACCGGCAAATTCATAGTCTCCAGACCAAAATTGTCTTCCCCGATGCTGGAGAATCCGGTTTCTTCGCGTTGGGTGTATTCGTAACTGAAGAAGTAAAACGTTTTGTCTTTCTTGAGGGCGCCGCCGAAGGTCAATCCAGATTGCGTGCGCGTGTAGGCCTGCTTGACGGGAACGAGATTACCCTCGGCGTCAATTTCTCCGGAGAAGGCGTTTCGCGCCTGGAAGGCTTTGTTGCGGAGATAACCGAAGACATCGCCGTGGAAATCGTTGCTGCCGCTCTTGGTGACGATGTTGACGACGCCACCCGTGGCGCGGCCGTACTCCGCATTGTAGTTGCTGAGAATCATCTGGAATTCCTGCACCGCTTCCTGAGAGACGGTGGCGCGAATGCCGTCGGTGGAGTTGTCTCCGGCGTCGGCGCCATCCACGCTGACCATGTTGGAACGCGCGCGCGCGCCACTGAGGTTCAGGCCGCTATTGGGCGCGGGGCCAATGGTGGGAGAGATGTCTCGCGTCGTTTGCGAGTTCGTAAGAGTGAAATTGATGTAGTTGCGGCCGTTGATGGGCAGGTTATCGATCTGCCGTTCCTCGACGGACTGTGCGCTTTCCGAGCGGGTGGTCTCAATCGGCAGGGATTCCGAGCTAACCGTCACGGTCTGGGTTTGCGTGCCAAGTTCCAACTTCACGTTCAGGATGGCCTCCTGGCCAACCCTGACCTGGACCGAAGTGTTTTCGTAGGGCGCGAAATTCGCGCCGCCTTCCACGCGGAGTTGGTATTCGCCCGGCACCAAACCCACGATGATGTAGCGCCCGCCATCGTCTACCGTGGCGGTGCGTTCCGCCCCGGTGGCCAGACTCGTGGCTGTGACCTTTGCGCCGCGGACCGCCAATCCTTGCGGATCGGTGACCAGGCCGGTCAAGGTCGCGGTGTTCACCTGCGCCACCGCCGTTGTTACACCCAGCAAAATCGCCACGCACAGAATCACACACGCAAACAACGGCTGCCTGCGTTGCATACCCTTCCTCCTTATGGAACCCGCAAAACCCCGCTACCCCTAGCGGTGGCGGGCTTGGCCCGCCAGTAGATGGCCCAAGAGACAATGAAATGGATAGGAGGCCTTTTACAGCAAACCGCGAATCTTTGCAACTGTATTCTGCAGAGGCACATGGCGCGAAACGTCTGGGCACAACCCATGTGCCTAACCTGCTATGGCGTGGCGCACCCATTCTGTTCGGTGTCTGGGGATGCGCCCAGACCTTGGAGGGAGGCTTTAGCCTTCGGTGAGCTGTTCGGGGACGAGGGGCTTGCCGGGTTCCTGGCGTTCCTTCCAGGCCTTCAGGAGAGTGGCAGCGGCGATCAGCATGGCGGTGGCCGCATTGGTGATCGCGACCGCTTGCGCGTGGATCAGGAGGTCGTACGCCAGCCACATGAGCACGCCGCCCAAATAGAGGCTCAGCATCCCGTAGGAGAGGTCGCGGCCGCCCTGCTTGTAGATCTTCACCAACTGTGGCACGAAGGCAAAGGTAGTGCAGAAGCCGGCTATGGCTCCTAAAACTTCAATCCAACCGGGAGCAGTCATCGTTCGGTTTCTCCTAGGTTTTTTCTGGCCCGATGGCGAGCACCGGAACCCAGAGGGCGATAGCTCGCAACGGCTCCAGGCCATACTCAATTTTAGCAACAGCCCCGAGGTACTCCTAAACTAACGTTTTGGATGTGACGCATTCGTGAGGGTAATGCAAAAAGAGAGATGCGGTTGTCCAGGGTGTACCGTATGGGAACTAAAGGGTTTAGGGCCAGCTCGACGGGGCAGTAAGGGATTAGAGGTGCAAATGCCGCTGTACGAGCTTGCGCAGGCGCTCGCGGTCTTGGTCCTTCATGTACACAAATTCAACGCCTCCGCCATCCGGCCCGATATTGCGAACCACGGCGGTGAAATGAATCTTGCGGAGGCCCGCGCGCACTTCAAGCTGGATGGAATCGCCGACGCTCAGGCGCCCGGGGGATTCCAGGTAAGCGCCGCCCAGGCTGATGGTGCGCACGCGCACCGGGCTCATCATTTGCTGGCTGCCCATTTGCGCGCGCAAGGGTGATTCGAGCGGGATGCGCGCATAACGGCGCGGCACCACGAAATTCGCAAGCGGGGCGGCGGCCGGCTCGAACGCGGCGCGTGCTCGCGCGGAAGCAGGACTCTCTTTCATGAGCGCCAAGGCATCTTCGGCAACCGCACGAAGCCCGGCGGGCTCCGTGTAGGTTAGGCCTTCGCGTCTACTGGCGAGATGGCGGAGCAGCTCAGCGGCTTCGGTGGCGCGAAGGCGGCCGAGAGCTTCGATGGACTTGATACGGACAAACTGATCTCGCAGGATTTCGTGTTCACCGGCGGCGATTTCCATGAGCATGGGGACCGCGGTGGTTTCCTGGCCGATGCCGATCTGATCGATCATCATGGGCACGACCAGGGGGTGGGCGTCGGCAAGAATGGCGGAGAAAACAAACGCGGTGCTTTGCGCCGAGGACGTGTTGGCGGGTCGCGCCAGTTCGCTGACGGCCAGATCCTGCAGGTTCCATTCCCAGCTAGCCATCGCTCGCGTCAGGCCGCGCAACAGCCGGTCGGGATCGGCGGCCGCCAGGAGTTTGATGGCGGCACTGACGCGCTGGCGCCGCGCTTCAAAGAGCCGCGTTTCCAAAAGAGTCAGCGCGGGAACGCCGATAGCGCGCAAGATGCGAGCCATCGCCGGCAACATCTCCGAGCCGCGGGAATCGGTCAGCAGAAGCGTCAAGCGATCCAGCAAACGCTCCGGATCGCGCTGCAGGAGCCGCGGCAGCGCGGGATCGAGAGGGCGATTGGCCAGCGCGGCGTCCACAAGCGCCATCCAGCGGTCGTTGGCGACGAGGCGATGGCCGAGCGCATTCATGTGCTCGTGCTCGTCATCGCGCGGCACTTTTTCCAAGCTGATCAGAATGTTCTCGAAACTTGTAAAATCGCCGCGGGTGACCGCAATGCGTCCGAGAGTTTCGAGGAAGGCCGCGAGCAGTGCGCTGGTTTCCGGGGCGTGCTCCTTGGAAAGGGCCTTCATCGTGCTGCGGCTCAACTCTTCCGGAAGCTGGTTGGGCCACAGGGATTCGAGGAGCGGCGTAAGTTCGCTGAGACCTGCGGCGACAATGCGCCGCGCCGCGGGAACTTCGTGTTCGAGGCGTCTGGCGTAGTTCAACAGAATATTGCGGGCTTCCCGCCGGGGAGCGTCCGCACCAGCTTCCACGAGTTGGCCAAGAGTCTGGCGGATAGCTGTGATGGGCACGCACCAGATTTCCGTGCCGCGAAGGACGGCGGACTTCTCACGTGGCGGAAGCTCCAGCCAGAACCGTTCAATTAGTTGTTCCCGGTAGGTTTCGTCGGCCCAGGCGGAGGCCAGCACGGAAAAATGCTGCGAGGAATGTGGCCCGCGATAGCCGCCGGCACTGACCAGGACATCGGCCAGTTGATTCAAGACCGTGCGCACGGCTACGGGGGGCAGGGTGCCAGCGGCGGATTCCGTGGTGAGATGCTCGAGGACCAGGCTCTCGGAAAGCCGCTGCAGATAGGCCTGGGGTGCTTCGCCTTCCTGCGGGGTGTAGTGCGCTACGGCCGCCATGAGCATTCGGACCGTGCTCCGGCTGGCGAGTTCCATGGAGGAGTGAATGGCACGCGCCGCGTCTTCCGCGGAAAGACCGCTGGCCACTTCCATCGGCGGCGTCAAACAGCCGATGAGGCGAAGTGTGTCGATGGTCGCTTCGGCTTGCGGCGCGCGGATGGGCGTGTCGCCGTTATCTTGCGGGGCATTGCCGCCATAAGCCACCAGCGCGGCGATGAGACTGGCCAGGACCGTATCCACCTTGCGCTCAGTCAGCGTATTGATCTGAATTCCTTCCACGCGCTGCTCCCGAAGCTGCGCCGCCCAGCCCACCGCTCCAGGGCGGCCTGCCAGCTCATCTGATCTTAGCAAGGTGGCTTTGATGAGTTGTGCAAGCGTGTCCAATTCGCCCACATGGAACTTCGACGCGAAGTAGAGAGTTTGGATGCCCGCGCGTTGCAGGTCGCTCGCCAGGGCATAGAATTCGCCCCGTGCATCGGACAAATGGCCTTCCGCAAATTTGGCCACGACGATGCCACCCCGTTCGGTGCGCACTTCCAGGCCCTCAAACTCGGTGGCGGCGCGCTTCAGGGAATCGTAGGCGGCATCCAGGCTGTCCAGCACGCGAGGATGAGCGGAATCGTACAAACGGTGGGCGCGCAACAGCAGATGCAGTTCGCGCAAGGCTTGGGTCAGATCGGCCAACCGGGGATCGCCTTGGCGGGCGCGCTCGCGAGTTGCAGCAGCGGCCTCGTGCTTCAGGGCACGAGGAGAGGCAGGGTTGGCCGACCTCTTCTCATCGATCAGAAGTGAGGCACGCAATACCAACAGGCCGTCCTAGGTCCAATGCACACTATCGGGAGCGCCATGCATCCGAAGTCACGCTCGCCCAAGGTGCAAAAGGGAACAGTTGCGCGAGAAATCCGCGCCCCGGAGGAAGCGGATTCCGCAACAATATGATAGGACGGGGGAATGTGTATGGATATAGTACTATCAGACCATTATGGGATAGAAATGTTACCAACCTACAGGGAAAATCTGTTCTTCTGCGGGCCCACTTTTCTCTTTTCTTCGCTGTACTCCACAGCCTCTACTTGCGCTTCAGTTCTTCGGTGACAGGCACTGTGCTACCTTCACTGACCTCGATGCCCCGCCTCACAACCTGGAAGCCATTTAATTTCAGCGCGATAATGTGAGTGCCTGCGGGAATCTGCACGCGCGCAGGAGAGAACTGACCGGTCGAATTGCCGTCGACGATAATCTCAGCACCCGGCGGCGTGGTTGTGACCTGGGCCCAAGCTACGTGGGCCTGGCTGCGTTCCTTGAGTTCGACGTCCAGAGTTGTCTGGATGTTGTCCTTGACCTGAACCTCCCCGACATAGGGTGCGTAACCCGGAAGTCGCAGGACCAGGTCATAGTGGCCAGGAGCGAGGGGGAGTGTAGTAGGGGTTTGTCCGGATTGCTTTGCGCCGTTAATGAAGATATCTGCGCCAGCCGGTTTGCTGCTGACGTAGACACCCTTTTCAAGGGCTTCCAGGTGAAACTTCTGATCCTGAGATTCATCCGCCTTCAACGCCACTGCGGTTTGTACTTGAACGTAGCCATCCTTCTGCACCTGAAGACTGTAACGCTCCGGGAAAAGGTTGTTGAAGCTGCAAGGTGTCTGGCAGTCGGCCAGAGAGCGTCCGCCGGGACCGAAAAGCGTGGCCTTCGCACCGATCACGTTTGTTAATACGTGAACCGCGCTCAGGCCCTTTGCAGGAACTGGGTGACCTTCTGTCTCGCCCGCGCTGGAAGCCGGAAGGGGAGTGTCATCATAAAGAATGTCGTCAACAATGTGAACGGCGCCGGGAGCGTCGTGCATGAACCGAAGCAGCGAGGCGTGCTCTGCGGGACGCAATTTGCCGCTCAGGGTAAGCGTATTCCCGATACCCGCGATCGTGACGCGACCGTTCAAGCCGCGATCCGCAATCGCTTCCTCGATGCGGCCCTTATATTCGAGTGCGGCGGCGTTTAAGGCAGTTTCCGGTTTCTTGACTTCAACGATTTTCGTGGCCGGAGGGTCCTGTTTTTTCAGCGCAGTTGCGGCAGGCGTAGCAGCCGCGGGTTTTGGTTCTTCGACGGCTGGCGGGTTCAACGAAGCCGGCTGCGGAACGGTTTGTGCGGGCACGGGAATGGCGGTTGGTCCAGTCACCGTGGCTGTGCCTGCGGACGAATCAGCGGGGGTATCTTCCACGACGGGTGACTGGGCGGAGGTCCCATCGGGCACAGCGTCCTGATGCGGCGAATTGTTGCGTGCGTGCGCGGCCTGAAACTCCGGTCGCAACTTATCGCCGCCATAGATGATCACGCCAACAAGAAACAAAGCGGCCAGCACGGTCGCAAAGGTATTTTTCTTCTTCGGCGGTTCGATGGGCCGGATCGGACCAGTGCGCCGCACGACGGGAGTCTGCGCCGGGCCGCCCGCCCGATTCTGGAGAGAACGCACCGTTGCGGCAGTCATCGGATCTTCGGCATGTGCGCCGCGCAGACCGGCTGCTTCGGCATTTAGCGGCAGCATCGCGCCAGGGCGCGGCGAAATCATGGTGGCATCCGGGTTTCTTTCGTTGCCGCCCATGGCGCGGTAGTTCCGCAGATCTTCCAGCAACTCGCGGCAACTCTGGTAGCGGACCTCGGGCTCCTTGGCGAGCGCGCGGAGCACGATGTCATTCAGGCCCGGGTGAATGGAAGGATTGATCTGCCGGGGCGGTATGGGGTCCTCGTTGACGATTTTGTAGATCACCGTGGTGATGCTCTGGCCGGGGAATGGTTTCTCGCCGGTCAGCATTTCGTAGAGCATGACGCCGATGGAAAAGATATCGCTGCGGCCATCAACGGGGCGCCCTTTGACCTGTTCGGGGGACATGTAACTGGGCGTGCCCATCACATGGGCAGTCTGCTGGACGGTGCCGAACTGCAGGATCTTGGCGGTGCCGAAATCGGTTACTTTGACGGTGTCGTCGGCGGTCAGCATCAGGTTGGCGGGCTTGACATCGCGGTGAACGATGTTGCGTTCGTGAGCGAATTGCAGCGCGCTGCACGTTTGCTCCATGATGCGAATTACGCGGGGGACGGGAAAGGCGTGGCCGGCATCGAGCAGCGCTTGCAGGCTTTTGCCTTCCACCAACTCCATGGTGATGAAATAGAGGCCGTTCTCTTCGCCCGCGTCGTACACCACGACGATGTTGGGATGCGTGAGGAGACCCGCTGCGCGCGCTTCGGTCTGGAACCGCGCCAGGAGTTCGGGCCGCGTCAGGCCGGTGCCTTCCTCGCTCAGGCGAATTGTCTTGACGGCAACGGTGCGCCCGATGACGGGGTCCATGGCGCGATAGACCACGCCCATGGCGCCGCGGCCGAGTTCGCCGAGGATTTCGTAACGTCCCGCTTTGACCATCGTTGCCATGCTGTTGCCGCCACGTGCCCGTGGCCTATCCCCTTAAACACCGCGCGCGGCGCAGTGTTCCGCCCATTTCCCTCGACGCTGAGAAGCGGAAAAGACTGCCTTTGTTGGGACCTGAATCGTTATCGCGATGTGTTCGTGCCTCTTCCGCTCACACCCCTCGCCACTAAAGACAGTAGCGGGAGCATTTTCCAAGGGTCAACGCTACGGCAGTACTAGTGTGCCGCACTCGACATGTCCTTTCGGACAGGTCTAAGGACTGAGCATAGTTTCGGCTGGCGCCAGAATACGATCCGGCGAGGGGCACGTTTGTTTCGCGCGCGGGGCGGTCGACTTCGCCGCGGCGCGGTGTCTCGGTCGAATGACTAATCGCCGTGGCTGGGCGAATTGGGAGCTTCGCCGACTTTGCCGGCGAACGAGCGATAGACGTAAACAAAATAGACGGTTGCCAGCGCCATGCCGATGACCCACCAGATCAGGCCAATTCTCAAGCCGTAGTCCGCGGCCTTGGCATTTTGCACGGTGAGCGAGAAGGCCGGATTCCGCGCGGGAAGAACCATGGGATAGACACCGAATACGACGCTGGTGAGCATGCCCAGGAAATAGGCGCAGGAGGCCAGGAAAGCGTTGCGCTCATTCTTGCGGTGCAATTCGAATTTGACGGCGGCGAAGCCGGCGACGGCGATGAGGGGCAAAACGTAGCCGGCGGGCCACGTGTGGAAATTCGCGATCACTTGCGGTTGCAGGACAAAGGTTGCGCCCGTGACCACAGCCGTCATCACCAGCACACCCCACCACACTATGCCAGCAACTTTTCCCGCGCGTTCTCTGACGGCGCCGTGGGTTTTCAGTTGTACCCACAAGCCGCCGTGCATCATCAGCGCCAGCAGCGCCTGCACGCCGACAAGAATCGTGAACCAATCGAGAATACCGGTATGTGCGTCGAGGCGGAAATTGGTCCAGAGCGGTTCAAAGAAGTAGCCGGTCTGGTCCAGCGGCACGCCGCGCACCACATTGCCAAGTGCGGCGCCGAAGAAAACCGCCAGCAGCAGGCTGGACAGGAAGAAAACAACATCCCAGAAGGGAATCCAGACGGGGCTCTGGATGTGGTTACGAAATTCCACGGCGGTGCCGCGCAGAATCAGCAGCCACAACACGATCATCAGCGGCAGATAAAAGCCGCTAAAGCCGCTGGCATAAAGGGCGGGAAAGGCGAAATAGAGTGTGCCGCCCGCGGCCAGCAGCCAGACTTCGTTGCCGTCCCAAACGGGGCCGATGGTCGCGATCACCTGGCGGCGCTCTTCGTTCGTCCGCGCGACAAGCAAATGGATCGCGCCCGCGCCCAGATCAAAGCCATCGAGGAGCACGTACATCGCCACCATCACTGCGACGAGGCAAAACCAAATCGTTTCCATCGCGCCTCCTCAGTCCGCCGCCAGCGGCGTTTTGCCGGCGTGCTGCGCATTTTCCGGTTCGGGCCCGCGTTCGATCTCACGGAAGACCAAGAACAACCAGAGGATCGAGAGCACGGTGTACATGCCCATGAAGCCCAAGAGAGTAAACCAGGCATTGCCGGCACCGACGCGGGGCGACGCGCCGTGGATGGTGCGAAGCAATCCATAAATGAGCCAGGGCTGGCGGCCGAGTTCCGCGGTCATCCATCCCGCCGTGTTGGCGATGTAGGGGAGCGGCACGCTCAGCATGAGGATCCAGAGCATCCAGCGCGACTCATAGAGTTTGTTGCGCCACAGCAGAAAAACGGAGAGCACCATGACGGCGATGAAGATGGTTCCGAGTCCCACCATGACGTGGTAGCTGTAATACAACAACTCGATTTTGTCCGGCCACTGGTTTACGGGAAAGGCGTCGAGCCCCTGGACATTCGCGCTCCAGTGCTTGTAAGTGAGCAAGCTGAGCATGCGCGGGACTTCCAGGGGATTATCGAGTTGGCGCTTCTCCACGTCCGGCTGGCCCAACACGGCCAGCGGCGCGCCTTGCTGCGACACAAACAGCCCTTCCATCGCCGCCAATGTGGGCGGCTGATTTTGCGCAACCAATTTTCCTTGGTAGTCGCCGGTGGGCGTGAGTTGCAGAATCGCGGCGATCACGCCGACGACGACGCCGAGACGCACAAACGTGCGGCCATAGGGCAGGTCGCGCTTGGTCAGAAGATAGAACGCGCCAACAGCGGCCATGACGAAGCAGCCGGTCTGCACTGCACCCAGCATGTTGTGCGCGTATTGCCAGAGCGCCCAGGGGTTCAAAATCAGGTGCCAATAGCTGGCCAGTTCGATGCCGCCGGTGGCGTTGAGCCGGTAACCGGTGGGATGCTGCATCCAGGCGTCGGTGGCGACGATGAGATAACCGGACATCCACGAGCCGAGGAAAACTAGAAACGCGGCCCACCAATGGCCGATCCGGCCGAGACGTTTCTCGCCATAGAGAAACAGCCCCAGAAAAGTGGATTCCAGGAAAAAGGAGAAAACTCCCTCCATGGCCAGGGTCTGCCCGATGACGCCGCCGGCGGCCTTGGAGAATTCCGCCCAATTCGTGCCGAACTGAAATTCCATGGGGATGCCGGTCACCACTCCGAGGGCAAAGTTGATGCCGAAGATTTTGGCCCAGAAACGCGCGGCGCGGTTGTAATGCTCATCGCCGGTGCGGAATGCCAGGGTCTTCAGAATGACCAGCAGGAGCGCCAAGCCCATGGTGAGTTGTGGGAAGAGGTAATGGTAGGTGACAGTAAATGCGAAATGCAGGCGATGCACATCCAAAGCAGAACCCATGCGATCACCTCGGTGCGGGATTGATGCGAACGGCCCATGCGGACCGCAAGGGAGCGAAAGGGGCAAACGATACGCGGCCATTCTCCACCTTTTTGGCGGCGGAGGCAACCGAAGATTGCCACGGTCTTTTGCCTTGGCCTTAGTATTTTTGGTGGAAAACGGCTTTGTTGACGTCGGGCCAGAACTCTTTGAAGAGGTTGCCAAGGCCGTCCTGGGCGATTTGGCTGATCCAGCGCTGGTAGGTTTTAACCAACTGATTCTGATCCGCGGGGTAGTAGGCATTGCCAATGCCAGCGGCGGCTCCAGCCCCGACGGTCTCGGATAAATTGATTGCCCTTTTCCCCGAGTCTCTTCTGGTGATGAACAGGCGGCTTAAGGCATACCCGCTGCGTTTCAAGAATCCGCCTTTGCCGAGCGTGTAATAGCGTGGGTCCTCCTTGGTCAACGCCGGCACGAACGTTTCCACCATGTAGTTCTCCACGGTGTCATCGGCAAAGGTGTGCGCGAAGTAGTCTCCATAGCCGCTAGCGCCTGAGCGAAAAGAGGGCTCCGATTTTCCCGCCATGGCGGTTCCGGCAAATATGCCCGCATAAATGAAGGCCGAGTAGTCGAAGCTATCCTGGGTAGCCATCCAGAACTTTTCCTTGAAGCTTTGCGGAGGCAGGTAGGTGTTGGCGCTCACGGAACGGAAATTAGGAATGATCCACAGAATGCGGGTGGTCTGCTTGCCGGATTGCTCTGGCTCGACCTTGGGTTGCGGCGAATCGGGTTTCGCGCTGATCGCTCCATCGGGGGCTTTTGGGGCCGGAGGATCTTGTGCTGGCGTCGCGGCAGTGCCGGTAGCCTTATCTTGCCCATTCGCGGGCGGAGCTGCAGGGCTCTCCTGAGCATAAAGCCGCGACCCTCCCACTGCTAAACTGAACAGCAAACTCGCGGCAAGAAGTCCCTGACTGATCCTGTCTTTCAATGTTCCTCTCAAGCTCTTATTCTCGACGTACCGGCCGGTTCCATCAACGATTTCTCGCTCGAAGACGGGGCCTGTTTCTATTTGGATACTTGGGAGGCGATTTGGGATGCTTTTGAGGATGCTCTTTTTTTGTTCCGTGACCTGGTCGTCTGGGCAGTATAAGGGTGCGCGCGGTTCTGGGGCGGAGGCGGAACGTGTTTGCAAGGAAAAGCGGATTTGATGGCGGAGGCGCGGCGTCGTTCTTATTGAAAAGATGCCACGGCTTGCGGCAGCTCCTCGAACGTTGCGAAGAGGTTTAGCAGCCCCACCATTTTGAGCGTTTGGACCGTGAATTTGGAGGGCCTCAGCAGCCGTATCGCTCCGCCACCCCGCTTCGCGGTCGTCAGAAAGCGAACCAACATGCCGATGCCGCTGGAATCGATTGTCGGGACTTCTTGCAAATCGAGAATAATCCGGTTGTGCCCTTCGCCGAGAAGCTCGGTCATGGTGGCATGGAAGCGATCGAGCGCGGGACCCATGCTGAGGCGACCCTTCAACTTGACGACTTTCACGCCGTCCTGCGTCTTCGTTTCGATATCCAAGGTTGCGTCTCCCCGGCGGCAGGCGGCTGGCCGCATACCCCATCATTGACACTCGCCAATTCCCGTTGATCGAGTGCGCGGACAACTTAGTGAATCTGCGCCGAAAAAGCAAGGCACCGGGTCCGGCAACGGAAGTTCCAATTCGGGAGGGAAGTGTTGGCGAGGGAGTAACAACCCACCCCCGGGTGTTTTTGTGAAGCATGTCAAAACAAAGGGGTTGCAGGCGCGAGAGTGCGCAAGTAGGTGAAAACAGGGGACTTAGAAACACACTGTTTTGGTTTGCAAAGCCTTTGTTTTGATATGGATGCGCACTGTTGGTGCAAGGAGTGAGTGTGCTGGTGATCTGCGGAGTGCGGGCCGGCTTGTGGCGAGTATTCACACCACATTATATCGCTATATTTACCAAATGTCAATAGATATTTTTGAGATACTAGGATTGAAACTGGTACGAGGAGGAAGAAACGGCGACCCCAAGACCCAGGTTCAAACAGCGAACCTGGGGCACCCTCCGTGTTTATTCGATGGGAGCGGGTCGAAGAGTTTGTAGCTCCGCTCTAGGAAGATCGCTCAAGAAAAAAGAGGCCGCAATCCGGGCCACCCGCCAACAATTATTCGCCGCGCGTATACAACCGCCGGATCCTCGCCCGACTGGGCCATCGCTGTGAAAGCAACCAACAAACATGCCAACGCGAAACGGACAAGCATGATATTTCTCCTAATTTATGGGATAGGCCCGCCCACCCGGCGGGTGGCCCGGGCTGAACGGGGTGGAATGCATTGACATGGGAGACGCGGAGAGGATATCACTTCGACAACTCTCGTGGAAGTGATGAGAGACGGAGGGTGCCCCAGGTTCGGTGTGGGAACCTGGGTCTTGGGGTGGCATTTCTCGCTTTGGGGTTTGCCATGCCGGCTGGGCTGAAGCGCTACTACGGCAAAGGGCATTTGCACTTTATTACCTTCATAGGAGGAAACGACGACCCCAAGACCCAGGTAGAAAGTCGAACCTGGGGCACCCTCTGCGTGCAAATGAGGGGAGCGGGTCGAAGAGTTTGTAGCTCCGATTTCCGAAGATTGCGCAAGAAGAAAGAGGCAGCAATCCGGGGCAAGTGTCCGGGCGCGTGTTGCCGCAAGCTACTCCTGCAGTTTGTATTCGCCGCGGATTTCGAGCGGCACTTCCACGACGGGCGCGGAAGTGCCCGGTTGCCCACCACCCACGCTCACGCGGTATTTGCCGGAAGCGATGAGCCGGTCGCCGGCTTCGTTGACGTAGCTGAGATCGCGAGGATCGAGCTTCAACTGCACGTGCTGCGTTTTGCCCGCGGGCACATGGAGGCGCGTGAAGCCGCGCAAAGCGCGAAAGGGCGCGCCAGGGAGTTGCGGAAAGGTCAGATAGACCTGGACGACTTCATCGCCATCGCGGGCGCCGGTATTCTTGACCTCCGCTTCAACGGTTAAAGATTCACCGGCCTTGAGTTTCGATTTCGAGAGCTTCGGTTTGCGATAAGCGAATTTGGAGTAGCTCAAGCCATACCCAAACGGATAGAGAGGCTGGCCGCGGAAATAGCGGTAAGTGCGATTGTTCATCGCGTAGTCCGCGAAGGGCGGCAATTGATCCACGCCAGTGTAAAAGGTGACCGGCAAACGCCCCGCGGGATTATTGGCGCCCGCGAGGGTTTCGGCGATGGCGGTGCCGCCTTCTTCGCCGGGATACCAGGCATCGAGAATGGCATTGGCGTTGGCTTGGGCCCAGTTAACGGCCAGTGCGCTGCCATTCATGAGCACCACCACGAGAGGCTTGCCGGTGGCCTTGAGGGCCTTCAGGAGATCCTCTTCGGGCTGCGGCAAATCGAGGCTGGTGCGGTCTCCACCCTTGAAGCCGGGAATGTTGACGCTCATTTCCTCGCCCTCAAGAGAGGACGTAATGCCTACAACGGCAACGACCACATCCGCCTTGTTGGCTTCGGCCAGGGCTTGTTTCATTGGGTCTTCCGAGGGAGGGTACCAAAGGAGTTGGGCGACAGCACCGCCCTGTCCCTGGAAATATTCGATCTTGATGGCGTACTTGTGCCCCTTTTCAAGGGTGAGCGTGGCGGATTTCAACGAGGGCCCGTGCATGGCCCAGTCCTCGACCAAAACCTTATCGTCCAGCCACACGCGATAGCCGTCGTCGCCATTGAAGCCGACGTCATAAACACCGGATTCCTGTGGAGTGAGGAAACCGGTCCAGCGCGCGGAGAAATTCTCGGTGCCGACCGCGGCGCCATAGTTGGAAAGATCGAAGTTCACCGATTTGTCCACGCGGCTGACAATGGGAGCGCCCTCCAGATTTATGCCCTTGAAGTAATCGGCTTTCAAGCCGGGCTGGCCATCCGGCGTCGAGAGGTTGGCCTCTGAAATGATTTGGCCGGGGCGGAGGAAGCGCGTTCCCGGCGCGAAGGTAACTTCGCTGGCGGCGAATTGTTTCTGGATACCCTCGATGGCACTGGCGGCGCGGGAAGGCGTGCCGTTGTAATTGCCGTAGAGAACCGTCAACTGGTCGCCAAGTGGGCCGATGACGGCAATTTTCCCGGTGGTGGACTTGAGAGGGAGCGTGCCATCGTTCTTGAGCAGAACCATGGATTCGCGGGCCAGGCGCAGGGAGAGTTCGCGGTGCGCCAGCGTATCCATTTCGCTGTAGGGAATCTGCTGGTACTTGACGAGCTCCGGGGCATCGAACATGCCCAGCAACATGCGCGCTCTCATCAGGCGTTTAACGGAAACGTCGAGTTCGGCTTCGGTGAGCAGGCCCTGCTTGACGGCGGCGACGTAGCGCGAATAGTCGCTGCCGGTGTCATTGCAATCGAGGTCGGTGCCGCGCTTGATGGAAATGGCGCCAGCTTCCGGAAGGGTGTTGACGAAATGATGGCCGCGTTGAATATCGGCGACGGCGTCGCAATCGGAAACGACATAGCCCTGGAATTTCCATTTGTCGCGAAGCTGGTCCTGGAGGAGGAACGCGTTGGCGCAGCCCGGCTCGCCATTCACGCTGTTGTAGACGCACATGACGGAGCCGGCCCTAGCTTCGGTGACGGCAGCGCGGAAGGCGGGAAGATAAGTGTCCTCCATATCGTGCTTGGACACCTTAATGTCAACGGTGTGGCGCGTGGATTCGGGGCCGCTGTGGACGGCGTAGTGCTTGGGCGTGGCGATGGTGCGGAGATACTTGGGGTCGTCGCCCTGCATTCCAGAGACGAATGCCACTCCCATGCGCGCGGTGAGGAAGGGGTCCTCGCCGTACGTTTCCTGGCCACGGCCCCAGCGGGGATCGCGGAAGATATTCACGTTGGGAGACCAGAAATCCAGGCCGACATCCTGGAAAATGCCGTGGCGGATCTGTTCGTGATGCTTGGCGCGCGCCTCGGTGCTGATGACGACGGCCATTTCGTGAACCAGCGGCGCGTCAAAGGAAGCGGCCAGGCCGATGGGCTCGGGGAAAATCGTGGTGGGTGCGGTGACGACACCGTGCAGCGCTTCGGTCCACCAATTGTAGGCGGGCACCTGCAGGCGAGGGATGGCGGCGGCTTTGTGGACGACCTGCGAAGCTTTCTCTTCGAGGGTCATGCGGGAGACAAGATCGTCGACACGGCGGTCCACGGGCGCTTTGGGATCAAGATAGAGCGGCGGGGAAGAGGAGGAATCAGAGCTTTGCTGCGAATAGGCAGGAGAAGTAAGGAGGCTGAGGAAGGTGAGGAAGTAAAGGAACATCGTGAGAAGTAAGCAGGAGAGTTTTCTCAGACTGGACAAGTTGGTCCTCCAGAATTGTGACGGGTCACCTGAAAATAGAGCGCCGGCAAGGCCCGAGGTTCGATCAGGGCACCGCGAGAAACTCGGTGTCACGCGAAGCTTATCACCAGTGGCAGACTCGGAAACGGGCAAAAAGTGGAGAAGCGGGAGTTCTCAGTAGGAAAGTGCGAGTAAGCAATGGGAAAAGTGATGCAGGTGGTGGGACCGCCCGGACTTGAACCGGGATTGCAGGTTTAGGAAACCTGTGCTTTATCCATTTAAGCAACGGCCCCGTAAAATAATCTTAACACGAATTTTCCGGCGGGATTTTGTGTGGACTGGCACGCGACCCAGCACCTCATGGCAATCAACCACCTGTAATCAAAAGGGATGCAACGGAATTGAAGCGGGGCGCCCGCGGAACGCGGGCGACTTTGACATCGCTCACGGATTCTCGGATGGAGAGCTGCAGGACAATGGCGGTGAGCGCCGAATCTCCTCACCAGGAGGTCGGGGAGCAGCCCGGATTTCTCACAAAAGAATTGAAGAAATTATCGCGTGGATTGATGGGAATGGCGTTCACACTGGAACAGAGTGTGATACACGGCCACAGTGTGAGTGGGGGCCGATAAGGCGCCCGCCCCACAAACCCATCCGGGGCGTAAAGAGCCCGCCTCCCTCCTGCGGCGGGCAGGCAGAAGGCGGCCGCTACAAGATTTTGCGCGATCGCCTGAAATAGTCGTGAGGAATGCGGACTCGATCGGTGTGAGGCGCGCTTCGCCGCTGTAGGCCGACCGGTGACTTTGACTTCCGTTTTGCGATGCTGCGTCTCCCATAAGGCTACAATAAGATAGCCGCTCGACAAAAGGCATGGTTGCGCTTCCACATTCCGCCAAAAGCGGTGGACCGATCCCCAAGGAAACTCTGCGAGCCTGGCCCTCGCAAAATCCCCGCGTTCTTGCAGCACTTGACTTCCTTTTCACCGATGGAGCGGAACGTGCGTCCCTTCAGGATCTGCGGATTCAACCTCTCCTTGCCGCACATCGCAACCTTATCAGCGCGGCCCCTTTTGTCTTGCCCAAGGAACGATTCGGAGCTTCCGAAGATGTTCCGCTGGTTCCCCTGGTCCGCAATATCGTGGATCAAACTCTGCGCGCCTACGCCCGCACCAGCCCGTATCTTTTGGAATATGCCGGAAAAACGCCAGTTTCTCCTTACGGCAGCATGAGCTTAAGCGTCAGCCGATGGGGATACGTAGATTGGGACTACATTCGCGATCTGGATTGGCGGATCTTTCTACCTCCTCAGATCGGCCATCTCTCGGGTTTCAAGTCGGAATTGGAACGGACCCTGGCGAGCGAGCTTCACCAATTCAAACTCTATCCGTTGTTGGGCGGAAAGGATGAGTATGGCCGTTCCCAGGTGCAGTTACAGGAGGTCGGGACCGGGGCGGTCCACGGTTTTCACTTCTTTCTGATCGCCATGAGGACGGGGTTTGTCAGGGGGGATCTCCATCGTGATGGAGGTTATTCTCCCCACTACGCCTATTTTCCCGAGGGCTCCCTCGACGAACACCTGGAATCAGCCAACATGCGGTGGTCCGACCTGATCGACCAGCAACGCGAGGACTACATCGAGATGTTTAACCAACTGAGTTTCAACATCTTCGGTGAAAACGCGGAGGAAGACACCAAGCAAAAAACACGCGGTTGGTACCTGCACAAAGCCTTCAAGTGGTACGCCTCGCTGGCACGAGTGCGAGGGCTCGCGGCGCTTGAGGAAGATCTTCTTTATCAATATGAGCATTTTCATGGATCGGAGGCGGAACTTTCTTATCTGGCGAGATACCGATACTACGCGCGCTTGGCTCCCAGCCGGCCTCGCATGGATGACCTTGACCGTGATTTAGCTCGCGTCGCGAGCGTCATATACGCTCAGGCAAGGAATCCGCAGAACCGTTTGGTGGGGCGGCAAGTCAGCGGTGACGCGGCTGATATTTTACTTTTGGAAACTGTCTCCGAGGATTTTGCGGCGGCGGCCGGAAAGCTCCTCGAGCAAAGTGGATTTGCCTTGCCCGATGACCTGCAGGGCCCGCAACTTGCCCAGCGAGTCCGCTTCGCAGACAATCTCCCTGCATCGTCCGGTGTATACCTCCAGGATCACTCAGAAGCCTTAATACCCGCAGAATGGTCATTGGTTTATGCCGAATCCTATGTCCGTCAAGTCATGATAAAGGCAGCGGAAGAGAAGCGGCCTATTGCAGGTGAGGACATCCGCCAAGCTCTTGTGGTTCTATTGGCCTCATTCCTCCGGCAGATGATTGTGGCTAAATCGCAGGGTTAAGAAAGCGGTAAGAGATGTTGACTTTCTTCGACCCACTTCCAGAAAAAAGGAGTGGCACGGCAACGGTAAAACAGTGTGATACTATGCGCCCAAGACGCATGGAAGCAAACGCCCGCGCGTGCCATTCGGGAGGAAGCCATGAACAGCAAGTTGAAGTGGATCGCGATTGTTGTCGTTCTAGTGATTCTGATTCTGTTCGTTCTGCCATTCTTGATCCCCGTCAACAAGTTCCGTCCCACCCTCGAGGAGAAGGCCTCGGCGGCGTTGGGACGCAAGGTAGAGGTGGGGAATCTGAGTTTGTCGATTATTCGAGCCTCAGTGGGGATTGACAACCTTTCCATCAGCGACGATCCCAAGTTCAACTCGGGGCCGTTCCTGACAGCGAGTTCGGTGAGGGTCGGTGTGGAATTGCTGCCGTTGATCTTTTCCAAACAGGTGCACGTCACCAAGATCATTATCGATAAGCCGCAAGTGATGCTGCTGAAGGATCCCAGCGGGAAATGGAATTTTTCGTCCATCGGCGGCAACGCGCCCGCGGAGCCCAAGCCCGCGGAAAGCAAGCCGGCGGAGCCCAAGCAGGCCGAGCCCAAGAAAGCAGAACCCAGTGCATCAGGCGGCAATGCAGGCGAGTCTTTGTCGATCGGGAAACTGGAACTGAAGGATGGCCAGATCACCATAGGCAACACGAATTCACAGAGACGCAGCGTGTACGCGCCGGTGAATCTGACGGCCAGCAATGTTTCGACGACGAGCCAGGTTCCCATTCTCTTCTCGATGGGGCTCCCCGGCGGCGGCACGATGAAGATTGATGGCAAAGTGGGGCCGGTGGATGCGAAGGATGCGGCGTTCACCCCCCAAGACGTGAGGTTGACGGTTAGCGCGCTGGACTTGGCGAAGACGGGCTTCCTCGATCCTTCACTCGGTCTGGGCGGCACGGTGGATCTGAACGCAAACCTCTCCAGCCAGGGCGGACAAATGTCCACCAAGGGCAGCCTGAAACTCTCCAAGGCCGTGCTGATTGCTGGCGGCAATCAGGCGGGCGTGCCCGTGGTGCTGGATTTCGACACCAAATACGATATGGCCAAAGGCACGGGGGTGCTGAATCCATCGACGGTGAGTATTGGAAACGCCAAATCTCATTTGAACGGCACATACAGGTCCGAAGGCGACGAGTTTGCCGTGGACATGAAATTGACGGGTGAGGGACTCGCGGCAACGGAGCTGGAAGCGTTTCTGCCGGCGCTGGCGCTCAACCCGCCCCAAGGCACCAAGCTGACCGCTGGCACGCTCAACACAAACCTGCACATCACTGGGCCGACGAACAAGTTGGTGACGGACGGCAACATCGGCTTTTTCAACGGCAAGCTTGCGGGCTTCGACCTCGGGCAGAAATTGTCGGGCATCGCGGCGCTGGCGGGAATCAAATCCGGGAAGGACCTGGACATTGAGAAGATGACGACGGACCTGCACATGGCCCCGACGGGTTTGCGCGCAGACAACTTCAATCTGGTGGTGCCGGCGCTGGGAACGGTGGTGGGCGGCGGGACGCTGGATGCCAAGAACAATATGGACTTCAAACTCGTGGCCACGGTGAGCAGCTCCGTGCTGGCCGCGGCGGGAGGATCGGCGGGCGGTGTAGTTGGCGGTGCCGCTGGAAAATTGCTGGGCGGCGGCGCGAGCTGCAAGAACGGCGGAATCAAAGTGCCGCTGCAAATTCACGGCACGACCGCGAATCCGCAATTTACGCCCGACATCGGCGGCGCGACGGCCAGTCTGATGAAATCGGAGCTGACCTGCGCGGGTGGATCGGTGGGAAGCTTGGCTGGTTTGGCGGGAGCTGCCGGCGGCAAGGGCACGGCGGGCGTGGCGAGCCAATTAGGCGGGCTGTTAGGCGGGAAGAAGAAGCCGTAGTGTGGTTTTATCCAGGAAAATACGAATGGGACAGGTTGCAAAGCCTGTCCCATTTTTCGTGCGGATACGCTTGACGTTGGGGCGCGTTCCCACTAGCCTCAGAAGTCTGCGTAGATTGGCAATCGATCGCGGCCTTCGCACGAAACACAAGGAGTGAGGTATGAGTTTGAAAAGCGTTCGCAAGCGCCCGGAAATCGTTATGTTTGCTGCACTCTGGCTGAGTCTCTCCGGTGCCGGGCGGGTGGTGGCCCAGGGCGGAGAGCCGCGGAGCTTCGCGATTCGCGGTGCGAAAGTTGTGCCGGTAGCGGGCGCGCCGCTGGAGAACGCGACGGTGGTGGTGTCGCGCGGAGTGATCACGGCGGTGGGAACGAATGTAACCATTCCCGCGGACGCCTGGGTGATTGAAGGAAAGGGATTGACGGTGTATCCGGGGCTCGTGGATGCGTTCACGGACGTGGGCGTGGCGGCAGCAGCGCCGGTGAGCGGTGTAGGCGGCGAGGGCAACGCCAAACCTCCGATTTCAAAGGGGCCCGAGGACCGGCCGGCGACCACGCCGTGGCGCAATGCCGCGGATGAAATCAACTTGGGAGATGCGCGGATCGAGAGCTGGCGCAGCGCTGGATTTACGACCACGATCTCTGCTCCCAAGAGCGGAATGTTTCCGGGCCAGGCCGCGGTGCTGAATTTGGCCGGCGAACGAGCCGGGAATCTGGTGGTGAAGGCGGCGGTGGCCGTGCCGGTTTCCTTGCAGGCGCCGGGAGGGTTTCGGAGCTATCCGGGGTCCCTGATGGGCGCGATTGCGTATGTGCGGCAGGTTTGGCTGGACGCGAACTGGAGCACCCAGGCGGAGGCGGTCTACGAAAAAAATCCGCGCGGCGTGGAACGCCCGAGGTACGACCAGAGCACGGAAGCGCTGAACGATGCGCTGCGGAAGCACGCCGTGGTGCTGATTCCAGGGAATAGTTCGCTGGAAATACGGCGGGCGCTGACGCTCGGCGAGGAATGGAAAGTCAACAGCGTGATTTACGGCGGGCAAATGGGCTACGAGGTGGCGGCAGAGATTGCGGCAAAGAAGGTGCCCGTGCTGGTGGATTTGAAATGGCCGGAAGCGGCGAAGGATGGCGATCCGGAGGACGTGCCGTCATTGCGGACGCTGAGGTTCCGGGACCGCGCGCCATCGTCGCCCGCGGCGCTGCAAAAAGCCGGGGTAAATTTCGCATTCTATTCCGGGGGGATAACGGCGGCCAATGACATTTTGCCGGCGGTAAAGAAGTCGATCGATGCGGGATTGAGTGCCGACGCGGCCCTGCGCGCACTGACGCTATCGCCGGCGGAGATATTTGGCGTGGCGGATGTGCTGGGATCGATCGAGAAGGGCAAGATCGCAAACCTGGTGGTGACGGACGGAGACCTGTTCGACAAGAAAACAAAAGTGAAAATGGTGTTTGTGGACGGGCGGAAGTTCGAAGTGCGCGAACCGCTGCGGCCCAGCGAGCCGCCCAAGGGCGACTTGACGGGAAAGTGGAAATTATCCACCACCACGCCGGAAGGAGTCGAGGAAGTGACGGCGGACCTGTCCATGGAGACGGATGGCACGCTATCCGGGACGGTGAGCAGCCCAGAACGGGGCACGGGAAGCATTTTCAGCGGATATGTAAGCGAGGACAAATTCAGCTTCACGATCAATCTTCCGATTGAGGGGAATCCGACGGACGTGCAGTTCACGGGGACATTTGAGGGCAATTCGATGAAGGGTTCGATCAGCGCGCTGGGTTACACTTTTGAGTTCACCGGCACAAAACCCGGCGCGGCGGCGGGAGGTGCGCGATGAACCGGCGCAGAGCGAGTTTTGGAGTCGCGGCGGTGGCGCTGCTTGGTTTGCTTTCTGGAGCGAGCGGAGTGGCCCGCGAGAATGAGGCGAAGGCCAGTGCGGCGGCGAATCCAGCGCCGGCGCTGCTGATTCGCAATGCCACGATTCTCACCGTGACACACGGGGCGCTCGAAAACGGCGACATCCTTATTAAGGATGGAAAAATCGCGGCCGTGGGCAGCGGTTTGAAGGCGCCGGCGGACGCACAGGTGATCGATGCCAGCGGGCAATTTGTCATGCCCGGCATCATCGATTGCCATTCGCACATTGCCATCGACGGCGATGTGAACGAGGGAAGCGTGTCGGTTTCCTCGATGGTGAACATCGCCGACGTTCTGAATTCGGATGATCCCGCGATTTACCGCGATCTGGCGGGCGGCGTGACGGCGGCGAATATTCTGCACGGTTCGGCGAATTCCATCGGCGGGCAGACGGTGGTGATCAAGCTGCGCTGGGGACAGCCGGCGGCGAAACTCCCGTTTGAGGGCGCGCTGCCGGGAATCAAGTTCGCCCTGGGAGAAAATCCCAAGCGCTCGAATTTCCGCGGATTCGGTTTGCCGGACCGCTACCCGGCCACGCGCATGGGCGTGGAAGAGACGATTCGCGGGGCGTTCGTCGAAGCGCGCGACTACAAGAAAAGCTGGGACGACTACAACAAGCGCGTAGCCGCGGGAGAGAAAAATCTCATTCCGCCGCGGCGCGATTTGAAACTGGACCCGCTCGTGGAGGTGCTGGAAGGGAAGCGCTACGTGCACGCGCACTGCTACCGCGAAGACGAAATCCTGATGCTTCTGCGTGTGGCGAAGGAGTTCGGATTCCGCGTGCAGACGCTGCAGCACGTCTTGGAAGGGTACAAAGTGGCGGACGAAATCGCCGCGGCCGGCACCGGGGCTTCGATATTTTCGGATTGGTGGGCGTACAAGGTGGAGGCCTACGAGGCCATCCCGTACGACGCCGCGCTGATGACGCGGCGCGGCGTGGTGGTTTCCGTGAATTCGGATGACCCGGCCGAAGCGATGCACCTGAACCAGGAAGCGGCGAAATCCATGCGTTATGGCGGCTTGACGCACGATGAAGCGTTGAAGCTGGTGACGCTGAATCCCGCGATCCAGTTGGGCATCGAGAAGCGCGTGGGGTCCATCGAGGTGGGCAAGGACGCGGACCTGGTGATCTACAACCGCGATCCTTTGAGCGCGTACGCGGTGGTGCAGAAGACGCTGATTGACGGGCGCGTTTACTTTGACCGCGAAAAAGATCTGGCCGGGCGCGCGGCTCTGGAGCAGGAGAAGAAGGAGCTTCTGGAGAAGGCCAGGAAGATCGCGGAGAAAAAAGCGGAGGAAAAGAAAGCCGAAGAGAAAAAGCCGCAGGAAAAGAAGCCGGAAGAAAAAGCCAAACCCCCGCAAGAGCAAGGTGATGAGGGAGGTGCGCGATGAAAACGAGCCGGATGAAGATGCGCGTACCGATTCTTTTTGCGGGCTGCTTGTGCGTGGCGGGGATGGCATTTGGCCAAACTGTCCCAGCAATGGACACGGCAATTACGCACGCGAAGATTTTCACATTGGCGGGAGCGACCATCGAAGACGGTACGGTGGTCATTCACGAAGGGAAAATCGCGGCAGTGGGTGCAAACGTAAGCATTCCCGCCGGGGCGAAAGTGATCGATGCGAAAGGCCTGCAAGTGTACCCGGGGCTGTTCGATCCGGTCACACAGATGGGCTTGAGCGAGATCAGCGCGGTGCACGCGACGGTAGATACCACGGAAATGGGCTCCATCAATCCGGATTTGGTTGCCGCGACGGCGGTGCTCCCGTCCAGCGCACACATTCCGGTGACGCGCGCGGCGGGCATTACAGAAGTGCTCACGGTTCCAGCAAGCGGCGGGTTTGATTCGTCCGGCGCCACCAACCTGATTGGCGGGCAGGCGTCGGCCATCCACCTGGCGGGCTGGACTGTCGCGGAAATGTTGATCCGCAAGAACGCGGCGATGGTGATGGATTGGCCGGAAATCGAGACGCAATCGTTCGATTATTCCACGTTTTCCATGAAGGAAAAGCCTTACAGCGACGCGAAGAAGGACTACGACAAGGCCGTGGACCAGCTAGCGAACTGGATCGAGGGATCGCGGCATTACGCGCAGGTTGCGGCAACCAGCGGGGCGGTCTACGATCGCGACGTCAAGCTGGAAGCGATGATTCCGGTGGTGCGCGGTGACATGCCCGTGCTGGTTTTCGCGGACAAGGCGCGGGACATCCGCAACGCCGTGGAGTTTTGCCAGAAACAGAATCTGAAGATGATTCTGGCCGGCGGCTCCGAAGCCTGGAAGGTGAAGGACCTGCTGCGCTCGAAGAGTGTGCCGGTCATCCTGCGGCCGACGCTGGACTATCCGATAGAAGATGACGACGCCTACGACCGGCTGATGACGCAACCCGCGGAACTCCTGGCCGCAGGCGTGAAGATTGCGTTCGGTAGCTTCGACAATAGCTTTGCGAGACGCTTGGGGCAGCAGGCCGCCAATGCAGTTGCCCATGGCCTGCCGTACGACGATGCGTTGAAGGCGGTTACGCTCTACCCCGCGGAAATCCTGGGGTTGGATGGCGAGTTGGGGACGCTGGAAACGGGCAAGATCGCTAACCTGATTGTGACCAACGGCGACCCGCTGGAGCTGACCACCGAGGTGCGCTATCTCTTCATCAAGGGGCAACTCACGTCTACGGATAACAAGCAAAAGGATTTATACGAAAAATACCTGAATCGGCCGCCAGCGACCAACTAAGAGTTGCGGCCAATCATAGCTCGCCTGCCCCTTGGACTATGTTGCCGGCGCAGGCCAAGATGCGTCATAGGTCCCGAGCAACTTTTTGTGGGAAGCTGCGTATCTACTAAGGATATGATGCGCGGACTCACCCGTAATGTGTTCGTACTCACTCTTTGCCTCGTCGGGGCCGGGGTCGGCCTCGCGCAAGATGCCAACAAGATCATCGAGCAATACCTGAAAGCTGCGGGCGGGAATAAGTCCATTTCGCGCATTCAGACCGTCTCAATCGATGGTGCGTTCAGCGACGGGTCAGAAGCGAAACCCGGAACGTTTACTTTCCGGGCCAAGCAGCCCAACCGCTATTACACCGAGATTCAAAGTGAAGGCAAAACGCTGATTGAGTCCTACAACGGCAAGTCCGCCTGGCACCAGGCCGAGGCGGGCGAGATCGCCACCCTTTTGGGGCCGCAGGCGTTGGAAATGGAAGCGGCGGCTCAGTATTACAACGCGCGGCTGCAGGCGCTGGCGAAAAGGAAGATCGGCGCGGCGTTCAAGGGGCATGCCCAGGTCCGCGGCCGGGATGCGCTGCAGGTGGAGCTGACCTATCCCACGGGAGTGCAGTGGGAAGTCTACTTCGATCCGCAGAGCCACTTAATTGTGGAGGAGAAGGCCACGATCGCGGGGATTCCGCGGGACATCTTGTATGACGATTACCGGAACGTGGATGGGGTGAAGCTGCCGTACAAAATAGAACTGCACCGGGGAAACGAGGCGTTCGCCGTGAGCGTCACGCGGGCAGCGGTGAACGAAACCGTGGGCGAGCGCGTTTTCGATTTCCCGAAAAAGTCCCAGGTGCAGCTCCCGGACCTCAAGAAGCTATTCGAGGAAATTGATGCGAATCAGAAGCAGATCGACAAAATCAAGGAGAACTACGCGGGAACGAATGTCGAGGAAGAGACGGAATTCGACAAGACCGGCAAGGTGACGAAAACTGAAGCGAAGGAGTACACCTTTTTCTACCTGAATGGCGACGAAATCTCGACGCTGGTGAAGAAAGACGGAAAACCGCTGAGCGACGAGGAGCAGAAGAAGGAAAACGAAAAGACGCAGAAGCGCATTGAAGAGATTCAAAAGAACGAGAAAAAGAAGGAAGCCAAGGAAGAGAAGGCCAAGGAAGAAGGCAAAGAGGCAAAGGAAAACGAAGATCCAGGCATCGAGGTGTTCTTGCGTGTCTCCCAGTTCGTGAACCCGCGCAGGGAGCGCTTCCGCGGCCAGGACGTCCTGGTGTTCGATTTTGAGCCCAATCCCGAGTACAAGCCCAAAACCATGGAAGAGCGAGTGGTGAAGGAGCTCGCCGGTGTCGTGTGGGTGGACGAAAAGGCGCACGACGTGGCGCGGTTGGAGGCTTATTTTGTGGGCGACGTGAAAATTGGCGGAGGGCTGCTGGTCAATCTGCAGAAGGGAACGAGTTTTGTGTTCGAGCAGGCTTACATGAACAACGAAGTGTGGCTGCCGACTTATGTGGAGGCGCACGTCGGGGCGCGGGTGCTGCTGGTGAAGGGCATCAAGGTGAATGTGATGAACCGGTATTCCGACTACAAACGATTCAATGTGGAGACGCTGAGCACGATCAACAAGCCGAAAGAACCCATCGAGACCGAATCAAAACCGTGACGGAGCACTCCACTTCCGGGTTCCACAGGATTAATTCCCTTCAATGCGGCTGAGGTTCAGCGGCCCTCGAAGGGGTATCGATCCTGGGCCTGGACGGCGGCGGCGACGCGGCGGCGCAGCGCGATGGTATCCACGGCGGGGCGCTTGCCGAAACGCTTGAGGACGGCCAACTGGGTGATGCGCATGTCGCCTTCGTGAACGGCGGCAATGGCGCGCTTGGCTTCGTGATCCACGCGTTCGGCGGCGTCCGCGACAAAAACGCGCGCGGCATCGATCATCCCGGAAGTGGCAGCCTCGCCCTTGGTGGCGGCAGCCTTCTGCGCGCGCAGGAGGCAGGACTCCATCGCATAAATCTCCATGACCATGTTGGCAAGGGCGCCGATCAACTCCTGCTCGTCCGCCAGCTTTTCGCGGAATTTCTGGACCGCGCCGCCCGCTGCCTGCAGAAACATTTTCTTGGCGTTGGCGATGACGCGCGCTTCTTCCGCAAGCACGCCTTCCGGCGTTTCTTCAAACGAGGGGCCGGCGAGGATTTCATCGGCGAGTTTCATAGCCGCGGGAATCAGGGGCAATTGGCCGCCCATGGCGCGCTTCATGAGCATCTGGATGATGAGCATGCGGTTGATTTCGTTGGTGCCTTCAAAGATGCGGTTGATGCGCGAATCGCGGTAGGCGCGGCAGACGGGATAATCCTCGTGGAAACCGTAGCCGCCGAAAATCTGCACCGCCTCGTCCACCACGAAATCGAGCATTTCGCTGCCATAAACCTTGGCGATGGAGCTTTCGATGGCGTATTCCTCCAGCACCTTCATGGCACTCTGGGTCTTGTCGCCGCTGCCGGAAGCGGCGGTCATGGCGGCTTCGATAATGCCGGCCGTGCGGTAAATCATGGAATCGACGGCAAAAATCCGCACGGCCATTTCGGCCAGCTTTTCCTTCATCAAACCGAATTCGCCGATCTGCTTGCCAAAAGCCTTGCGTTCTTTCGTATATTTCGAAGCGGCCATCAGCACGTGCTTGGAACCGCCCAGGCAGGACGCGCCGAGAGTGAAACGCCCGGCATTAAGAACGTTGAAGGCGACGATGTGGCCGCGGCCAACTTCGTGCAGCAGGTTTTCCTTCGGCACCTTGCAATTTTCCAGGAACACCGGCGTAGTGGAGCTGCCGCGGATGCCCATTTTGTGCTCTTCATTGCCGGGCTTGCAGCCGGGGAAATTCTTTTCGACGATGAAGGCGGTGAGCTTCTCGCCATCCACTTTCGCGAACACGATGAACAGGTCGGCAAAACCTCCATTGGTGATCCACATCTTCTGGCCGTTCAGGATGTACTGGGTGCCATCGGCGCTGAGTTCGGCGCGCGTCAGCAAATTCTGCGCGTCGCTCCCGGCTTGCGGCTCGGAGAGGCAATAAGCGCCGATGTATTCGCCGCTGGCGAGTTTCGGCAGGTACTTCTTCTTTTGCGCTTCGGTGCCGAAATAAACGATGGGCAGCGTGCCGATGCCCGCATGAGCGCCGTGCGTGGTGGCGAACCCGCCGTAAATGGAAATTTTCTCGGTCAGGACCGTGCTGGCGATCTTGTCCAGGCCCGCGCCGCCATATTCTTCAGGCGTTGCGCCGCTCATCAAGCCGAGTTCCGCGGCCTTGCGCGCGAGCTCGGCCATCAGCCCCGGCTTCTTGTCTTCCAGCTCCTTGACGTGTGGAAGGACTTCCTTGATGACAAACTCTTCCGCCGTCTGCCCGATCAGCTTCTGGTCATCGGTGAGATCCGCCGGCGTGAATACATCCTGCGGGGCCGGGGATTCCAGCAGAAAACTGCCGCCCTTCGCTGCGGGTTTGGAAAGAACCGAGCTTGCCATAATGCTGCTCCTTGCCGGCGGTAAGCCGTGGCTAAAATTCAAACGTTCGTTTGAAAAACAATTGCGGGATTCTACCCCTGAGCGCACATATGCGCAATAGGACCCGCAAAGCGCTGGCAGGCCAGTTTCGGATTACGCCGCGACACCGAAGGAATCAGCCGAGGGTGACGGGATGCGGCGGGCAAACCCTTCAATTCTCAGATCTTCGAGACTAGTCGGCAAGGCTGATTTGTCGTATGAGAGGCCCTTTCTGTGGGTTTCTGAGGCATCTCCGGGGCCGAGGCCCGGCTGCTGCGCGGGCGACATCGACCGGGGTTGTTGTCGCCGTCGCCGATGTTACCTGGGGGAACCGGTACTGATCGCGCCATTCCGGGTGCCTAGCAAGAGAAGTTACGGGATAGGACCGTTGATCCGCCCTACGATACTGCCAACGGCACGGACCGCTAGACGAAGCGATCGGTGTGCTGCTTTAACAAATCCTTTTTGACTGTGAAAATCTTGTTGCAGTTCTGACATCGGAACTCATGGTCCGTGCCACCACCCGAAAGAATTCTCCCGCCCCAGTCAATCCTCACGGTCACACTCGTCTTGTAGCCGCAAAGCCCACAGGGAATGACGAATGTTACCTCTCTGCCCTTGTCGGTTGCGCGAGTGGACCCCATTTTCTATTCTCCTTTGTGTTACCCGCAATCGCAGGTGGTTTGCGATACCCGCGCCCGCGAAAACGGGACTTTGATACGAACAACCTAACGCTGCCGCTCAGCCGCCGCCCCTCTTGCGGTCGGCTGAAGGCAGCTTGTTAGGTGTTTCCTGCACGTAATTTCTTGCCCGTCACTTCCAGAATTGCCACCAAGCCCCCTGTGCGAAGCCCGCTTAGTCATACTTATGCTTGAACTTCTCGGTAGAGTGTTTGTTCACAAAATCGACATACCAGTCGTGCCCATGGTGACCTGAGGAGGCATCATAATAACCTTCCTTCAGCAACTTCTTAATTACTGGTACAGCTCTCTCATCTCCTATACTGACAAGTATCTCAGACAGAGCCTGCGCACAGTCTCCATTCATACCGAGTTCTTCAATTACACCATCAACAGCATCCGTGCCAACGGCCAAGAGAAAGCTTTTGCATAGTCGAATTCGCTTTCGCCATTCTTCGAGTCTTTTATGATATTCCGCACCATCTATTCTCCCGCTATTTAGCTCCTCGCCCACTTTGTCAAAACTATTCCATGTCGAAGCTGCACCGCGATAGTTACGTCCAATTATATTTTCAATATACCAATTCCTGAACACTTCATTAGCCTTATAGTCATCCAGGAAACTTATGACGTCGATCAGGCCCTTGGACTTTCGCTTTGCGTCAGCGGAAAGATGTCTATAGAACTCATCAGCCATGCTCGAAAAGTTCACATTGAAAATTACGATTACCGAAACGTCTTCAATCTCATCCTCACTAATGTGCTTCAACAGATCGTTTTGCAGATCGAACTTGCTGTTAATCAGCGCCTTTATTGCAGTCGTTCTAACGGCAGTAACGAATTCGTGTGGAATATCAAAGTCCTTTTTGAATACCTTCATGAGTGTCTTGAAATCCCTTTTGGCAAGCATGTCATTGCACCATTGCTCTGGTGCCTTGTGATAATCACTGATTATATTAAGGAATGGGTAAATATCACATAGCAGCTGGTGGTTTGAATCTACCAGCATCTTAACGAGAGCGTCGTTGACTTCCCATTCTCCTCCTACTTTATTGAAAGTCTTTCTTCTGATGATTGATGACGCCGCCATAGCAACACCGCGATGGGAATTGTTTGTCAGTCTTACCAGCAGTTCAGGACTCGATATCTTTTCCATGAAATCTTTAACTTGCCAATGTTCGCGTAAGTTCCTAGTCACATAGTCCACTATTCTATTTTCATCATTCATTAATGATTCATCTAGACCCTCTAGGGGCTCCGCACGTTTGCGTGGCTCGTCTTTTTTTGAATCCCAATAGAAGTTCAGCTCAGTCTTGCATCTAGGGCACAGGTTGTCTTTCAGGCCAGCAGCGGATTTGACGCTATGGACATTACAATAGGCCCTTTCACATTGATGACACACTCCAATCGCATTCCCTATAGGTAGGATACCTTTCGACTTATAGTTATGGAGGATTTGTTCATTTGTTAATCCGCATGTTGAGCATTTAGGATTAGTACTCATACGCTTCTTTGCCTTAAAGAGGAAATCAAGAATACCCATATCGCCCCTCCAGATATACTTTCATTAGGTCCATAAAACGGCCTTCAACCATCGGCCGGGATCGCAGAAGCGAAACGAAGCGTCGTAGCTCATTTCTATGTCCTAAAGCGCCTAACTTATGTTTAGGCTGCCCGGAATAGGGCCGACCGCGGTCGGCCTGACACGAAGTTGGGGACGGGCAGCCCAAACACCAACCTCTTTGTTTGTAGTGACTTCTACCATGCGAAGCAGTCTCGCCCCCTGCTTTGGGCCGACTGCTGAGGCCGGAGAATTCCGCTGCTCGCACCGGAGACGGCTTTGCGAAAGCGATCAAGGGGAATCTGCACTCCTCGACCGCCACGATTCAATGCGCGCGTGTAGACCATCGTGGCCTGGATGTCCTCGTAACCCAGCAGTTCTTGCGCCCTCCGGCTGACCACGGAATAACCTCAAAGGCGAGCGATGATTCCCGCTGGAGTTGCTCGTGACACCCGCCCCCAAGACGTACGTGGCAACTGCCGGAACAAATATCACAGCAATAATGAAGACCGCAAGCTTCGACTCGCAACCAAGGCAAGGGCATGGAACTTCGCCTAGGCGCGACACGTCTTTGCGGGCGGGGCCGCCAACGCTTGGCTCATCCCTAGCCTTGATCGGAAAATGATCAACCACCCGCAATGCCACAAGCAGTAGGAGCGGAGTCTCGCGTGCTTCTCACAAGAAGCCAAGATAGGGAGAATGGATCTGCCAAATCTAACTGCAAGATAACGTTACAAGCGCTCGAAGAGGCCGGCGGCGCCCATGCCGCCGCCGATGCACATGGTCACCATGCCGTAGCGCGCATTGCGGCGTTGCAACTCACGGATCAGGGATGTGGTGAGTTTCGCGCCCGTGCAACCCAGCGGATGGCCCAGCGCGATCGCGCCGCCGTTGGGATTCACGCGCGCGGGTTCGAGATTGGCTTGTTGAATGACGGCCAGCGCCTGCGCCGCAAACGCTTCGTTCAATTCGATCACTGCAACATCGTTGAGAGATAGGCCTGCAAGCTCCAGCGCTTTGGGAATGGCATAAACAGGGCCGATGCCGAATTCTTGCGGGGGACAACCGGCCGTGGCGAACGCAACAAAGCGCGCTTGCGGTTCCAAGCCAAGCTGCACGGCCTTGGCATCGGACATGACTACAACGGCGGCGGCGCCATCGCTCATGGGCGAGCTATTGCCCGCGGTTACCGTGCCCATCGCGTGGAAGGCGGGCTTCAATCCCGCCAGCACTTCCAACGAAGTGTCCGCGCGCGGGAGTTCGTCCTTATCGAAAACAAACGATTGCGTCGCTGGCTTGGCCGGCCCTTTTGGCTTTGTGCCATTGCCGTTCGGCAGCGAAGTGATCTTCACCTCGACCGGGACTGTCTCATCCTTGAATTTTTCTGCGGCCAGCGCCGCAACGGCCTTTTTGTGCGAGTCCAAGGCGAACTGGTCCGCTTGTTCGCGGGAGATGCCGAATTTCCGCGCGATATGTTCCGTGCCGAGGCCCATGTTGATGTAGGTATCCGGATAATGATCGACGAGCCAGGGATTCGGCGAAATCTTGTTGCCACCCATGGGCACAAGAGACATGGATTCGGTGCCGCCGGCAACGATGACCTGGGCCGCGCCGCTGCGGATGCGCTCCGCAGCAAGAGCGATAGCTTGCAGACCGCTTGAGCAAAAGCGATTCACGGTCATGGCGGAGGTCTCGACTGGCAATCCCGCGCGCAACGCCGCGATGCGCGCCACGTTCATGCCTTGTTCCCCTTCGGGCATGGCACAGCCCAGAATCACATCGTCAATTTCCTTGGGATCGAGCCCCGGCACGCGCGCGAGCGCTTCCTTGATGACGATAGCGGCGAGGTCGTCGGGGCGCGTGGTGCGCAGCGATCCTTTGTAGCCGCGGCCCACGGGCGTGCGCACGGATGAAACGATGACGGCTTCGGGCATGGCAAACCTCTCTCGGCGAATTCTTCCCGATTGTCAGCCGCCTTCCGCAAAAAAGCAAATCGCCGAGAAAAAGGGGCGCCCTGTTCGCATCACTTGCCCTTGATCGGCGCCCCCTTCTTTGGAATGAACAGCGGCACGGGCGGCGTGATCTTGTACGCCACCGAAAAATTGCGCTCATTCAATGCCAGCGCCATGCGCCCGCGGGAATCCACGTAGAGGAGTGGCTCACCCACGGGTACGTCCATGAAGGTTTTGACGTAAGGCAGGACGAATGGCTTCTTGTTCAACTGGATCATGATTTTGTCGCCGAGGTTGTAGCCGAGCTTCTTGAATTCGTCGCCTGAAATATCGCTGATGAGCGAGCCGAAAGGGTCATCCAAGCCGATGATGTCACCTTCGATGCCCTGGTCGGTCGTCGTCGAAACTTTCGGGGTGAGGCGCACAAGTTGTTGCACCTCCGGGCCCACCAAAGTGAAGTCCCAGCCCGCCGCGAGATGCGCGCCGACGGGCGAGAAAATGTCGCGGCCATGAAAAGTCGAGGAAACGGCTTGGCCGATCATCCAACCGGTATTGGTGATTTCGCGCGCGGAGTCCAAGCCGTCACGTTCAATCACCGGGGAGATCAAGCCATTGTCCGGCAGCACGAAATATTGCCCCTTCTTCGTCTTGACGACCACAGCCTTGCGCGAGGTGCCCACGCCCGGGTCAATGACCACGACAAAGACCGTGCCCGCGGGATAATACGGCGAAGCGCCGGCGAGGAAGCGAGCGCCTTCCTCAATCGAAAATGGGGTGACCTGGTGAGTGATGTCCAGAATGCGCGCGTCCGGAGCGATGCCCAGCATGACCGCCTTGCAGATGGCCACGGCATCGTTGGCCGTGCCGAAGTCCGTCATGAAGACGATGGCTGGGCGAGCGTTGCCTGCCGGCGTTTGCGCAGCCTTCTGAGAGGACTCCTGCCGGGCACACCCCCCAATGACCAGAGCCAGGATAAGGATCGCCTGAGAAACAGCCAGCCAAGGCAGCCTTTTCACAAGTCCCCCCGGATGATTTGTCTTTTTGGGCGCGTTGCGAACGATCGCAGCGCAACTCGCACGGTCGATTGGAGAAGGGAAGGACAGCACCACCGAAATCGTGGGGCAATTGGGACGCAACCCCTGATTCCCCTCCAAAAGAACGCCACCAGTATAGAGGAAGGAAGGCGAATTAGGCGAGGCAAGTCGATGATGCGGAGGGCTTTCGACTGCAGGGCAACGACATCCTGCTCTCGACGGGCTTGCGCGTCACCTGGGGTAAGGCCAAACCATAGCCGGTTTCCCCACCCATTACTCTGCTCCCTCTCGGAGCCAAGGAGGTTGTGCCTATGGGAATTCTCGCTTGGATCATCGTGGGTCTCATCGCAGGTTGGCTGGCAGGGCAGGTCATGAAAGGCGGAGGTTACGGCGTGCTCGTCGACATTATCCTCGGCATTCTCGGGGGAATTGTCGGCGGGTGGGTATTCGGGCTGCTAGGGATTTGGCCGGGCCGCGGAAGGATTGGCTCGCTCATCGTGGCTTTCGTCGGCGCGGTGATCCTGATATGGATCTCGCGCTTGCTGAAAAAAGCGTAAGCACTATTCGAGAAAAACAAATCGCGCTGCCGTGGCTGGGGGGAGCCGCTGCAGCGCGATTGTTTGTTCGGGGGAAAACCGTATCAGGGCTTCACGCCTTCCGCGTTGATGCGATTGGTCTGCGTGGCCACATACCATTCCGCGGTCGGCGTGCGCAGGTATTTCAGGCGGATAAGAGCTTTCTCCGCGGCTCGTGTGTCTCCCAATTTCCTCTCGACAAGAACCAACTGGCGAACGGTGAGTGGCGCGTGCAGGTCCGCAGCGAGCTGCTCGGCCGCTTTTGCGAAGTCACCCCCGGCCGCGGACAAGAAACCCCGGCCTGATTCGTAGTAACTTTCCACGAGCAGGTCCCGCGAATCGCCGGCCAGCTTTGCGAGTTTGTCGAGGTCACACTGCGCTGCTTTCGCGTCGTTGCTGGCGGCATGGACGCGCACTTGCTCGCGCAAGACACTGGCGAGAGCGGCGTTCCGCTGCGCTTCGGTCATGCCTGGCGCCGATGCCGCGAACAAGTTTTCCAGGGCCAGCAGAATCTGGAGTTCGCTTTGCGCATCGGGCGCGAGCAGGGCTCGGGCGTAGTCAATCTCGAACTGTTCGGTGGCGTTTTTCTCTGCGACTGCCTTAGTGGATAGCGCGGCGAGCTCCTGGCGGCCTGTCCCGGAGTCTCCTTCCCAGAAGTGCACCAGGGCGGACTGAAACTCGATGTGCAATTTGTCCTCTGGATTGTTCGCGATCTTCAGGGCTTTTTCATACTCCACGCGGGCCAACCCGTAATCACCCATCATGGTGAAGGTGTCGCCGCGGCCGTATTGCGAACTGACGTAAGTGGGCGCAATGCGCAGTGCTTCCGCATAGTGGGCCAGCGATCCGGAATCGTCGCCCGCCATGCGCAGCACTTCGCCCAAGGAATCCTGGGGATTGGGCTGGTCGGGGAGCACGTCGGCATACCTTCTCAGGTATCCGACCGCCTTTTGCGGATCGGGTTCGAGCGCCTCCACGTAGGAGTAGCCCAGCATGTTGAGTGCCGGCGGGAAATTCGGGTCCACATCGAGCGAAGCGGACCACAGCTTTGCGGCACGCTCGAAATCCTGCTGGAAGAACAGCCACTCGCCCGCCAGAAAAAGGACGTGCTTGTCTTTCGGGTGCCGCGCCAGCAGGTCATTCATTGCGGCGATGGCCGGGATGACGTTTGCTTCCTGAGCGCCGGTCAGGAATTGCACCAGCAGGCACTCGTCCCAGGCACATTTTGTTTTTAGGGCTTTGGCTTTCTGCAGAGCTTCAGGAGCCGGCACGGTGCGGCGTGCTACGAAGGACCACACGGCGTAAGCCAGCGCGAAGTTTGGGTCTTTTTCCGTGGCCATCTGGGCGTGCATGATGGCCTCGTCGAATCCCGCGTTTTCGTATTGGTCCAGGGCCATCTCCAGGTTTTCACGCGCTTCCACGGATTTGCTGGCGATGCCCAGGGTGCCGAAGAGTTTCTGCGCGGCCGGCATGGCCTTGACGGCAGGCTTCGCCGCGCGCGCTCTAGCTTCTTCGATGTGGGCCGATTGCTGCGTCCAAGCCGGCGCGGCAAGCAAGCTGGCCAAGACTAGTGCCGTTCCAACTTGTTTCAGGAATTTATCGCCAAGCTGGGTGAAGGCCATTACGTGGGAGTCGGCCCCTCGCGCGTTTGGTCCATTCAGTTGGAACGGCAACAGCGCACTTGGGAGAGTCAGAAGACGATTCATGGCCTTTCCACTCCTGCGTGAGGTTCCAATTTTTGTGGTGCACTTGTCGAAGTTAGCGTTCTGGGTGGCTCGCTCGATACTGGACCGAAGAACAGGTGTGCGCAGTTGCCAAGCTGGGGCGCACCCTTCGCTACCATCGTGAGCACGTCGTCAGGTTGGGCACATGTTGCCGAAGACGCACTTGTGCGCCCATACTGCCAACCGCGAAACTGGTGGTATCCAGCCTGAAAGGTCGTTGGCGCTCATGAAAGACGCTTCTTCACTTCGGAAACTTCGAGTCTTCGGACTTGCAGGGCTGCTGTTGCTTTCTGCTTTGCCCTTGCTATCCGCGGTCAAGACTTGGGCGCTGGTGACCGCGTCGGGGAACAAGCTGCAGGGAGTCTCGATGGCGGAACTGGCCAAGCTCTGCAAGGGCGCGCAGAAGAACTGGCCCGATGGCAGGAACTTCACACTGGTGATACACGATCCAGAATCCCCGGAGATGCGGGGCCCCATTCAGAAGCTTTTCGGTGTCACCGCTTCGGAGGTGAAGCCGTTGGTGGCTAAGCTCAATGAGTCCCGGCCGGTGATTCGGATTGTGGAAACCGACGAGGGCCTCTTGCGGACGGTGGAAGCCACGCCTGGAGCGGTGGGGCTGGTGGACGTATATGCCATCAACAGCGCGGTGAAGGTGCTGCGGGTCGACGGTAAGCTGCCCTTCGACGCGGGTTATGCTTTCAAAAGCAATTAGACTCGTTTTGTCCAACATTCCTCTGACATGAGACTGTTCCGAGAGACGCGTTGACCTACAAAGAGGCGCTCGGGAAGCGTCGCGCAAAAACCTGTACGGAAGGACAGGTTTTCCACAGGGTAGTACCGCGAATAAAAGGCGCAAACTTCCCCTTTTGGCACTATCCCAACAAGTCTTATATTTGCAATAAGATAGACAATGTTTCATTTTGACATGGGCGTACTAGAAGCCCAGTTTGCCTGCCATTTTGTGACCTTCGTACTATGGATTTCTTCCCTCCTCCCCTGTCTAATAGGACAGGTTCGATGCTTTGTCCCAAAGGTCAGGTGAGAGGCATCTAATCGGAAGAACAAGGAATCCAGCCGTCGCCACGAGCTGGCCGCATAGGGGGGAATCCAAAATCCGTGAACGCCAAAGATAGCTTTCGCAAGTGGATCTGGTGGTTTCTGGGGGGTATCGTTGCGCTTCAGTTTTACTTTGTCCGCGAGCTGCTGGCGGCCTTCGCCTTGTTCGCCTTGGGCTTTGTTGTGATTGGCCTGTGCTTGGCGGCTCTCTACCTCGTCCAAAAGGGCTGGGAAGCGGGAGTCGGACGTGTGGCGGCCAGCCAGAATGCGTGGATCCTGGCGGCGCGGCGCGGGGTGGCGACTGTGGAAGAGTGGGGCCGGCGGCCGATCCGGCGCCCGGATTCGGAGCCTGCTCACTGATTTTGTTTGATTTTTTTGCGTTAGCCAGAGCACAGAGGCCGGAATCACGGTTGGCGTAGGGTGAGTCCCCTCTGAGAATCGAAAGTCCAGGCCAGCCGTCCCGAGAGAGGGCGGCTGGCCTTTTTTTCGCCTCCCGAGTTTGCTACCCTTCGCAGCGTTCAGGAAGAAATCATGATTCACTTCCGCAAGCTGCTGGGCTGGGGCGCGTTAAATTCGTGTGAAGGGCGGCGCGGTGTTCATGAGTGATACTGTTTAGAAAAAGACGGCGCCGCCATCCACGTTCAGCGATTGGCCGACGATGGCGCTGGACATGTCGGAGCAGAGGAAGAGGGCGGCCTGGGCGATTTCCATGGCGGTTTGGCCGCGTCCTTGCAGCAGCGAACTTAAGAAGCGCTTCAGTTGCTCTTCCGGGCTCACACCAAGTTTTTTCGCTAGTGTATTCCCCAATTCCCTGGACATCACGGTTTCCGTGACCGGCCCGGGGCAAATCGCGTTCACGCGCACGCCCCGACGAGACGCTTCGGCGGCCATCACGCGCGTCAGGCCGAGCATGCCCGCTTTTGCGGCCGCGTATGCTGATCCCCAGCCATAAGCGTTTTTTGCCGAAATGCTGGAAATATGCAGAATGACGCCGGACTTGCGCGCGTACATTCCCGGCAGAACGAGTTTGCTCAGCAAAAATGCCGCGCGCAGGTGCACGGCGATCACTTTGTCGAACTCCTCCAAAGGATAATCTTCCACAGGAACCACGGGACCATAGTGCCCGGCGTTGTTCACCAGAATGTCCACGCGGCCAAACCTCTCCCGCGCTGCGGCGACAACTTTCTCGGCATCGGAGGCGCGCGTCAGATCGGCGGTAACGAAGGCAGCCTTGCCTCCCGCGGCAGTAATCTCTTTCGCGGTGGCGGCGAGTTCGGCCTCCGTGCGCGCGGTCAAAAAAACCGAGGCGCCCTCCTTTGCAAAGAGTTGCGCGATCGCGTGGCCGATGCCGCGCCCCGAACCCGTGATTAAGGCAACTTTGTTTTCAAGAAGCATGGATGTCAGCGTCCTATCAAGTGAACCTTAGCCAATCCGACATTCTAAACAGCCTGCGGAAAAAAGCCCGCAATTTTCAATCCGAGCGCCTTCTCTGCGCTTTACGTCATGGCCCATTTGGAGTGCGGCGGCTTGCTTGCCCTGAGCTTCAAAGGGCCGCCGCTTTTACCGCCGCAACTCAGCCGACAAACCGCAGTCCCTCTCCCGCTTTGCGGGATCGGGATGACCATGAGCTGCTGTTTCTTCAAAGCCAGAAAGCCGGTGCCACTTTAGCCGAAACTAACCTTTACCGCATGGCGCAAAATTTTGGAGAGGAAGCGAGGTACGCTAAAATTACAGGGTTATGATCGCTGTCGAAAACATCACCATGCGCTTCGGCTCGCGCATCCTCTTCGAGGACGTGACCACGACCTTTATGGCCGGGCGCCGCTATGCCATCTCCGGCCCAAACGGGGCGGGCAAGTCCACGTTTATGAAAATCCTGACGGGCGAACAGGACCCCACGAAGGGCACGATCACGCGGCCGAAGAGAATGGGAGTCCTGCGCCAGGACCAGTTTGCGTTCGACAAGTTTCGCGTGATCGACACAGTAATTATGGGCAACGCCACGCTCTGGAAGGCGCTCGAAGAACGTGAAGTGCTGTACGCCAAGGCGCACGACGACTTGACCCATGAAGATGGCATGCGCCTGGGCGAACTCGAGGGCATCGTCGGCGAAGAGGGTGGCTATACCGCGGAAGCGGACGCGGGCGTGTTGCTCGACGGGCTGGGCATCGAAGCGGAACTCCACGAACGCAAGATGGGCGAACTACAGGGTGGTCAGAAAGTGCGCGTCCTGCTGGCGCAAGCGTTGTTCGGCAATCCCTCGGCGTTGTTGCTGGACGAGCCTACCAACAACCTGGACCTGGATTCCGTGCATTGGCTGAAGGAATATCTCTCCGAGTATCACGGCGTGCTGATCGTCATTTCGCACGACCGCCATTTCCTGAACAGCGTTTGCACGCACACCGCGGACATCGACTACCAAACCATCATCATGTACCCGGGCGGCTACGACGACATGGTGCTCGCGAAGACGCAAATCCGCCAGCGCATGGAATCGGACAATGCCGTGCGCGAGAAGAAGATCGCACAACTCAACGAGTTCATTGCGCGCTTTTCGGCGGGCACCCGATCGGCGCAAGCGACTTCGCGCAAAAAGGAGGTCGAGCGGCTGCAGACCTCCGAGCTGGCGAGATCCAACATTCAGCGGCCCTATATTCGCTTTGACACGGTGCGCCCCTCGGGACGGCTGCCGCTGGAGGTGAAAAAGCTCTCGAAGTCCTACGACGGGCTGAAAGTCATCCAGCACTTTTCGGCGAGCATAACACGGGGCGAAAAAATCGCGCTGACGGGGCGCAACGGCGCCGGCAAGACTACCATGCTGAAATCGCTGATCCGCAATGCGGGCGCGTTTATCGGCGCAGCGGAGCGACAATTCCCGATCGATTCCGGGAATGTCGCCTGGGGCCATGAAGTCACGATCGGCTATTTCCCGCAGGATTTCAGCTACACCATTGATAAAAGCAAGGGCATGACGGCAATGCAATGGCTGTGGCAATTCAACCCGCAAGCGCCGCAGGAAGAGATTCGGGGACCGCTGGGACAAATGTTGTTCAGCGGAGAGGATGCGCTGAAGCCCACCTCCGCGCTGTCCGGCGGCGAGTGCGCGCGGCTGATTTTCTGCCGCCTGATGATTCAAAAACCCAATTTCCTGGTTTTGGACGAGCCCACCAACAACCTGGACCTGGAAGCGATCAATGCGCTGAATATCGCGTTGCAGAAATATGAGGGAACCCTGCTGTTGGTGACGCATGACGAAGACGTGCTGGACGAAGTGGCCTCGCGGATCTGGCACTTCCACGATGGAAAGATCGAGGACTTCAAGGGCACCTACGAGGAATTTCAACTGACAGCGCAACGCAAGGTGGGTTAGGGTCCGTTCTGCTCCGGGGCAAGGAGTTATGAGGCCGGGATACCTTTGCGGATCACTCCTTTATCTATTCAACAAAAAAGCGAGTCAGCGGCAGAATTGTAGGCCAAATCGCGGTACCATTTGGCTCAGGAAGGCGGATGCTCGCCGGAGCCGATATGTCCGCGGAAGAACCAATTTCACAGCCGGGAAAAATAACGCTGAGTCTCTTTTCGGGGATTCTGGGTGGCGCTCTGATCACACTCACGCTGGTAGGGATCGCGGTGTGGCTCACCACCGGGATTGGACTTCTGCGCCTGATGGGCGTTGTAAAAGACGGCCGCGCGTTGGTTATCGTGGACCAGCCCACCGTGGTACGCCAGATCCAGAAATTGCAGCGGCTCGAAACCGTAAGCTACACGATGGACAAGATCATTTCCGGGGAGCATGACAATCCTTACCTGCCCAAATTTCTTGCCAGCGACCGTTTGCTGTTGGTGGTACATGGCGAAGTCATTGCCGGTGTGGACCTGGGTAAGTTGCAAGCCAGCGACGTGGGCGTCAGCAATCGGAACATTTCCGTGCATCTGCCGAAAGCGGAGATTCTGGTGACGCGCCTCGATAACGAGAAGACGCGTGTCTACTCGCGCGATACCGGGTTGTTTTCGTCGCCCGATCCCAACCTCGAAACGCAAGTGCGTCAGGAAGCCGAACGCCAGTTGCAGCAGGCCGCTTTGCAGGATGGCATTCTGAAGTCAGCGGACGAGAACGCGCGCAACTCCGTGCAAAGCATTCTCAAGGGATTGGGTTTCGACCAGATTGAGTTTCGCTAACAACCGCCTCGGAAAAACAAAGAGGCGAGGGACGACAAGCGCCCCTCGCCACATGATCTTGAGCCGGGAAGTTCCTACCTGGGTTTCAGGTCCTTCAACAGGTGATCGACGGCATGTTCGGCCAGGTACGGCGAAATAGTGCGCTTGTTCAATTCCTTGTGGCTGATCGCGCGATACGCCAGCTTCTTCGGGTTGCGCAGCGCCAGGTCGAATACGAACGTGCCTTCATGGAAGCGGATGTTTTCGTAGCCGAATCCCGGAGGTCCCCATCCCCATCCCGCATAGCAGCCAAATGGGCCGCAAGCCATTCCCGGATAGCCGGGATACGCCACGGTCGCGGTCTGCGTCTTCACGGCCACATGATAGTCCACCAGGAAATCAGCGGTTGCAGGATCCGTCGTCTGCACAAGTCCCCGCGCTTTCAGCCCGCGTTCAATCGCGTTCTGCAATTGCTTGCGGTTCGCTTCCGTGTTCCAGTCGCGATTGCTTTCCAGGTGTTGCTGTTGTTGTTCAGGCGGCGGCGCAATTACATCGCGCGAAACCACCGGCCTTCCATCGGGACTCCGCGTAGCAGCAGCCGCTGCGGGCGGCGCCATAGGCCGCCACGCCCAGGTCATCCCTTTGCTGACCTTGACATCCGGGTCGCGCAGCACCTCCACGTCGTCGTTGCAACCGGCAAGAACCATGCCCCCTATAAGCACGCCCGTCAAAAGAACTGCAGTTTGTACTTTCTTCCCCAATTCCACAGGATGTACCTCCACATAATATGAAACACCGAACCCGGCAAAAAGTTGGCTGGCTTCCCCACATGCTTTCAGTTGCTTTGGGGAGGGCCCCAATCGGCAGGGGGGAAAACAACCGGCCAAAACTTGGGGGCGGGCCGGGCAAACTCAAACGCCACGTTATAGAATTCCACCCCGGCATCGTCGACACGCACCACCCGGCAACTCTCTTCCATACCAGTTTTGGGATTGTTCAGCAAGAAGGACTGACCCACATGGAGCTCCGACTGCATTTTCAGCAGGCCGCCGTGGGCATTGACGACCTGGGTTTTCGCCTCTTCCCGCAACTGGCGGCGCTGCACGTCTTCGGCCAAGACGACCACGGTCATGTTGAGCATGACCCGTTCGCTTCTCCTTCGATTCTCTTGGACTGGCATATGAGGAAACCCTTAGGCTGGCATTCTACCGGAAAAGAGCGGGGTATGGGACTGTCCCTGCAGACAGGGGGCACATTTGGGGAACAAAGCGCCTTAGTGCCGGCCAGCATGCGCCGGGATTATGTCTTTGATATGATAGTATTTTGAGAATTCAGCGGCATAGGATGAAAATGGAAACACACTCTGAGGCCAAGGTCCTGCTGCGTGTCCGCCCCCGCGGATTCTGCGCGGGCGTGGTGCGAGCGGTGGACATCGTGGAACTGGCGCTGGAAGCCTATGGCGCTCCCGTTTACGTGCACCATGAAATCGTCCATAACACTTACGTGGTGGAGCAATTAAGGCGGCGCGGCGCGATCTTTGTCGAAGCCATTAGCGAAGTGCCCCATGGGGGCGTGTTGGTTTTCAGCGCGCACGGCGTGCCGCCGACGGTGCGCGCTGAAGCCAGAGAACGCCGTTTGCAGGTGATTGATGCCACGTGTCCGCTAGTGACCAAGGTGCATCTGGAAGCGAAGAAGTTTGCCCGCGAAAAGCGCACCATCATTTTGATTGGTCACAGGGATCACCAGGAAATTGTGGGCACCTCCGGAGAAGCCCCGGATCGCACGCTGGTTGTGGACTCGGTGGAGGAAGTGGATGCGCTTATAGTGGATGATCCCGATAAGCTGGCGTTCCTCACACAGACCACGCTCAGCCTCTATGACACCCAGGAAATCGTGACCCGGCTTCGCCAGCGCTTCCCGAACATTGTGGGACCCGCAAGCGACGACATCTGCTACGCCACGCAGAACCGCCAGGAAGCGGTCGAGCAAGTGGCCAAGGACGTGGACCTGATTTTGGTGGTGGGTTCGCAGAACAGTTCGAATTCCAATCGTTTGGTGGAATTGGCGCAGCGCTTGGACATAAAGGCGCAGCTCATTGATGCGGCTGCGGACATTGACCCGAAATGGCTCGAAGGCATTCGCCGGGTGGGCTTGACGGCAGGAGCTTCCGCGCCCGAGGTATTGGTCGAGCAGGTCAGCGAGCGCCTGGCGCAGTTTGGATTTACCGACCAGCGCGACCTGGACCTGATCCGCGAAGACGTGCGCTTCACGCTTCCCGCGGAACTTGCGACCATTGCGCCCGCGCCGCGCCGTTAGTTGGCGCGCGTTTTTGGCGTGCACGGCTTTTTTACATCGCCGGGCAGGGGCAGTTGCCGGAATGCTTTTCCGGCGCCCGGAGCAACCACAGGAGCACGAAGAAAAAAAAGAAAAGGAGCGTACTTTGGCGGTCAAAATCGTCCGTCAACCCAGCAAGATTGCCTTGATTAGCGCGCCCTCCAGCGCAGCCGGCTTCGCTCCCGGCACCGAAAAGGCGCCCGCCGCGCTTCGCGCCGCGGGCCTCATCGAAAGACTCCAATCCATCGGCTATGAAGTCACCGACTTCGGCGAATGCGCGCCGCGTCTCTTCGCCGATGACGACGATCACAAGCGTGCCCGCAACATCCCCGAAATCGTCGCCGCTCTCAACGACCTCAAGCCTCGCGCCGAGCTGGCCGCCAAGTCCGGCGGCTTGATTCTGGTCCTCGGAGGCGACTGTGTCCAGGCCGTCGCACTCCTCGCCGGCGCGCGCCGCTACTATAAGCACCTCAGCCTCCTCTGGTTCGACCGCGACGCTGACCTCAACACGCCCGCCTCAACGCCCTCCGGCCGTCTCGACGGCATGGCCCTGGCCGGAATCATTGGCAAAGGCTCGCCGGAACTGGTGCGTTTTTGGGGCGAACCGCCGCTGGTGCGCGAGCCGGACACGCTGATTTACGGTTTGGTGCGCTTGGATCCCGCGGAGCAGGAATTTCTGGCGCGCTCGCCCATGCGCCATGTGTTCGCTGCCGATATTCAGGCCAAGGGTCTCCCGCAGGCGGCAGACGATGCACTCGCCCAGTTGCACGCCGATACGCGCGAATTCATGCTGCACCTCGATTTGGATGTCATCTCCCAGGAAGAGTTCCCCGCGACGAACGTGCCAGGCAGCGGCGGACTAACTTTCGGCGAAGTGCGAACCTCGCTGGAGGAATTTGCCAAGCACAAGAACCTGCTCGGCCTGGATGTAGCGCAGTACAACCCCGACCGTGATCCGGATGGCGCTGGAGCGCGAAAGCTCGTGGACTTGCTGGCCAGCGTGCTCTCCGCGCGGCTGGCGGCGTTGACCCAGACCGCGCCTGTGGCAGCGGAAGAAACGCCTTCAGCGACGGCTTGAGTTCCCGAAAATCTAGAATGTAAAGGGCAGAGAGTATTGGGTAGTGGATCAGTTTGGAAGGCCAATCCTGGGTCGCTTCCGATTTGCCGACGGCCCGGAAGTATTATTAGGTCAAGGAGTAGGGAGCCGTGACCACGCGTCAACACAAGGTTCACACTCAACTCGGCCGAGCCGCAGTCCAGATCTTTGCCGCCAATGATCGTATGAACCAGGTTCTTATCGAGCATCTTGACCCTGCCGCCTGGAGAGCCAAACCGCCCGGCAAAGCCCGCACCATTGCGGCGATCTTCACGCACATGCACAATGTCCGCTCCAAGTGGGTCAGGCTTACAGCTCCGTACCTGAAGGTTCCACCACAGCTCAACCGCGCGCACTGCACGCCGCAGCAGGCCCGCGCGGGATTGGCCGAGAGCGCCGCTCGCTGCGCGGAGATGCTCGCTGAAGCGCTCGGCGGTGGGGGCCGCGTCGAGAAATTTCGCAGAGACGGCTGGGCTAAGCCTTGGCCGGTTGGCGTGGAAATGCTCTGCTACATGCTTTCTCACGAAGCCCACCATCGCGGGCAGGTGTGTATGCTCGCGCATCAGCTCGGATTCCCGTTGCCGACAGAGGTGGCGTGCGGGATCTGGAATTGGGAAAAGCTGTGGAAAGAGTGCGGGGCGTCTGGCGGCCCCGGCTACGATTCTTAAGGAATCGCTCAAGGGCACAGGCCGCCCGGGTATGGCGCTTTGCGCAGGCGGAGCTGCGTGCGTGAGTCTCGCCGGCCATAGGCGATGAAATGGGCGTAATCGATAGGAACCCACGCCCGCTGTGGCACCGCATTTCGTGCCAGAATGTAGAAAATCAGCGCCCAGCCCGGGCGTCTGCCTCAGTTTCCCAGCCCAGATGTAGTCGCCAAATGATTTGATTGCCTACGGGACTCCGTGGGAAGAGAATCAAGGGTTCCCCAGGTCGAGGGATTCTCTGGTCGGAGGTGTGTGATGGCCGATTTCTGGCAGCGGTGCGAAGGGCGAGTGATTGAGCAAAAGTACCCGCTAAAACAATATCTGGGCGGGACGCCGAGTAGCGGGGTTTTCTTAACAGGCCGCAGCAGTGCTCCAGCGGAAAAAGCAGTGATCAAGTTTATTCTGGCGCATCCAGGCACGGCGAAATTGCACCTCTCGCGATGGGCGCGCGCCGCGCGGCTTTCTCACCCCAATTTTCTGCAGCTCCTGGACTCCGGGCGCTGCGGACTGGATGGACGGGACCTGCTCTACGTCGTGGTCGAATACGCGGAGGAGAATCTTTCGCAAGTTCTACCAGAGCGAGCGCTGACGGCGGAAGAAACCCGGGAGATGGTGGTCCCCGTCGCGGAGGCTTTGATCTATCTGCACGGACAAGGTCTGGCGCATGGGCACCTTAAACCCTCGAATGTGCATGCGATCGGCGAACAGATCAAACTTTCCGTCGATTCGGTGACGCGGTTGGGGGAATTGCATCTCGGGCGGGGCGCGGATTCCTACGGCGCTCCGGAGTTGATCTCATCTCCTGTCACGGGCGCGAGTGACGTCTGGTCGCTCGGAATCACGCTGGTGGAGGCGCTGACGCAGCACGCACCGGACGTGCAAGCAGCGCGACACGGTGATCCCGAAGTTCCGGCAACCCTTCCCCAACCGTTTCTGGATATTGCACGGAACGCCTTGAAACGCGATCCGGCGCTGCGATGGACGGCCGGCGACATCGCGGCACATCTGAGACCTGGACACGTTGTGAAAACGGAAGCGCCATCCGTCCCGGCGGTGAGCGCCGCGCCCGCGAAGGCCGCGCCCGCGAAACTTTCTCCGCTGGACGTTCCGCTCTCGCCGGAGCGCGGGATTCCCGTGGCCAAGTTAGCGGCAGTGCCTCCCAGAGTGACGGCACCACAGCAAAAGCCAGGTGCGCCGGGAAAGAAAACGGTGGTTTTCCCCAATTACGCGATTCCGGTGGTCGCGGGGATCTTGGTTGTCGCGGCCATTGTCGTGTTGCCAAAATTCCTGCGGCGTCAGCATGAAACTTCCCCATCCGCAGGGGCCTCATCGGCTCAGGTGCGCTCCGAAGCTAAACCCATGGACCATGCTGGGAATCAGGCACAGCCCGCGCCGCAACCGACAGTGAAGGACTCTGCAAGGGCGCCGGTTGAGAAGGCCCCTCCCGCGTCAGCCGCGCCTGCGAAATTGCGGACGGAGGTCGCTCCCGCGACGAATGCCGCAAGGCTTGCCGGCGATTCGACGGCGCGAGGAGAAGTTTTGGAGCGGGTCTTGCCCCAGGCTCCCGATAAGGCGCTCAACACAATCCATGGTGTTGTGCGCGTAAGTGTGCGCGTGCATGTGGATGCCGCCGGGAATGTTTCGCAGGCGGAACTCGAAGCGCCTGGTCCCAGCCGGTATTTTGCGGATTTGGCATTGAAGGCGGCGGAGAAGTGGGTCTTTGGCTCGCCGGATTTGGATGGCAAGAGTGTGCCGAGCGAATGGCTGATCCGATTTGAATACACACAATCGGGCGTCGTGGCGTTGCCGCAGCAAACGGCGCCGTAAGGCCTTCCCTGCCCGCCTGGAACTCGAGAAACACTTAAATCGCGAAAGACTCTTTTTCGTGAAAGGTCAGCGCTCGCCGAACCACCCCGCGCTGCTTGGCGAAACCTTAGGTAGAAGCGGCGGCGCGCTTACGGTGATAACGCGCCAAGCCCAGCCAGGAAAGATGCAGCGCGCCGTTGAACAGGTAGTGATCCACTTCCTCCCGGGAAAGAGACTGCCTGGCCTCGGCAGTGATGGCACTGATGAAAGCCTCGCTGGCTTGGGAGTCGTCCACTCCCTCGGAAAGAATCTTGGCCACGAGCTCGCTCCAGCGCAGGAGGCGCTCCCGGTAGCTGGCGAGATGCCGCGCGGGATGATCGCAGAAGCTGAAGTGGGTGAGAAAAAGACGTTTGGGGCCGAGGGCGGCGATGGCGTCCAATGAGGTGTTCCACAGTTCGAGGTCGATGTCCGGCGGAGGAGTGGCGGGCAGGATGAAGGGATGCCCTTCGATGGCGATGCCCGCGGTATCGCCAACAAAAGCAACCCCCTCCAAGCCATCGAAATAAGTGACATGATGCGCGGCGTGGCCCGGAGTATAAACAACCATAAGCTGCCGGGATCCAAATGAGAGCGTTTCGCCACCCTCCAGGATGCATAGGTTGGCCTGGGGCACGGCAAGAAATTCACCGTAAAGTCCTTGCATCGTGTCGCCATAAAGGCGCCTGGCGCTATCAAGCAGTTTGCAAGGATCGGCCATGTGCGGGGCGCCCCGCGAGTGCACATAAACTCGCAGCCGCGGATTTTCACGGACGAGAGAGCCGGAAGCGCCGGCGTGATCCAGATGAATGTGGGTCAGGAAGAGAGCGTCGAGATCGCTGATGCGCAGGCCGTGAACGGCCAGTTGTTCGCGAAGATTGGGAATCGTGGACGATGGCCCGGGATCCACCAATGCGACAGCATCGCCGGAACGAAGTAAGGCTGAGGCAATGGAGCAGGGATGGCCGGCCCAGTGCAAATCGAGAAGTGTTGTGGGTGTCATTGAGAGAATAGTTTAGCGCAAACGGGCGGGGTGAATCGTTGTGATGCTCGCCGTTTCTGACCATTCCGAGAGCGTCCGGGGGACTTATTGAGGCATGAGGAAGTACTTGCAGGATGATTTAGTTGTGGACTATTCTTTTCGGGCAGCAGCTTCTTTTATCGCTTGTGATGACGAGTGAGTTAGCATTGTTTCCGCCTCAATGTAAAGAGACGAGCGCTGAACTGCCTATTGTCCTGCGCCCTGCGCTGTCGACGCTCTTAAAGGAAAACGCATGAACCACACGGGATTCTCATGTGCAAATTCAGGGAGGAATACAATGTTGAAATGGGCTGTAACGGTGGCCTTGGGCGTGCTTCTCGCCCTGCCACTCTGTGCGCAAGAGAAGGACGCAATCACCGCATATAACTGGAACGCAACGTCGGAAAATAGCGTAGCGGCCACAAGCACGGGGCGCGATTTCAGCATCTCTCCGGCATCGCCGCGCCTATTTGCCATGCCAGCAGCCGCGGCAGGCAAGCCAGCGGACATTTTTTCAGACTGGGCAAACAACCCGTGGAACCGTGGAGCTTGGGGTCGGCTGACGCCGAGATTTGAGGTTGCGGGACTCTTCAGCTACATCAACTTCAGCCCCGGTTCGCAGCCCAATTTCAACAACTACGGCGCAACGGGTTCATTTGCTTACAATGCCAACAAGTGGCTCGGGTTGGTTGGAGAAATCGGCGGTTACACCTTCTCGCGGAACATCAATCTGCTTCCTCCAGGGGCAACCCAGGAGATACAGAACACCATTAAGGGCGATCAGTGGACCTACCTGTTCGGGCCGCGCTTGAATTTCCGGCGCTTCGATCATTTCGTTCCCTTCGTCGAAGTCTTGTTTGGCGACGCGCGTGGCAACCCTAACCTCACCGGCAACGCGGCGGCGCAGAGTACCTTTGGCTTGGCGCTTGGCGGTGGTGTGGATGTGGTTTTAGCGAGGAATATCGCCTGGCGCTTTATCGAAGCCGACTATTTCATGACCAACTATTCCGGTCCAGATTTGGCCGCGAGCGCCAGGCAGAACAACTTCCGGATTGGCAGCGGTATCGTGCTCCGCTGGGACTACCCGCCTGCTCCGCCGAAGCCTAATCATCCGCCAGTAGCGGCTTGCTCGGCGGCCGTGCCTTCGGTTTACCAAGGCTCGACGGCCCCTGTGGCGATTCACGTGACCGCCAGCGATCCCGATAATGACCCGCTCACCTACAGCTATACGGCCACGGGCGGCACGGTCGACGGCACGGGCCCGGATGCGCGTTGGAACCCCACGGGCTTGGCCCTGGGCTCTTACACTATCAATGCCAAGGTCGACGATGGCCGCGGCGGAACGGCTACTTGCGCCGTGGACGTTGCGGTTGTCCAGCGGCCCAACTCTCCACCGGTTATCTCTTGCGCGCCGGAACGCAATCCGATTATCTCCGGCGAACGCGTGGCCATCATTTCGCGCGCATACGATCCGGATGGCGATCCTTTGACCTTCAGCTACGCGGCGACCGGCGGCCAGATTTCCGGCACCACGGCGACCGCGCAGTTTGATTCCACCGGGTTGGCTGCGGGCAGCTATACCATAACGTGTACGGCCGATGATGGCCGCGGCGGCCGGACCAGCGCCACGACCCACGTCGACGTGCAGGCTCCCGCACCCCCGCCGCAGGCGAGCAAGGTGGGCGATTGCGGCTACACCAAGGTCGCCGCGTCGCGCTTTGACAATGCTTGCAAGCGCGTGGGCGACGATGTGGCCCTGCGATTGAAGAATGAACCGAACTCCAAGCTGGTGATCGTCGGCTTTGCGGATCCCAAGGAGCCCAAGGCCGCGAAGCTGGCCGAAACCCGCGCGGAACTCGCCAAGAAGTATTTGGGCGAGAAGGGCATCGATGCCTCGCGAATCAGCACCCGTGCCGGCACGGCGTCCACCGAAAAGGGTATGGAGAAGGACAACCGTCGCGTGGACTTCGTCTTCGTACCGGAAGGCGCGACGTACTAAGAACCCATGCCCGGCTGGAGTGGTGCTCCACTCGTGTCGGGACTTGAGAACATGACGCGAACCCGGGCTCTCCGAAGGCCACTTTGGAGAGCCCGGGTTGTTTTGGAACGAGGCTCATGGTGCGACTTGCCGGCGGGCATAACCGAGGTGACCTGGCTGGACGGATGGTTGCGTGCCGGAAGGCTGACTCTGTTCTTGGGAACGCCCCAAGGGCTGTTTGAATCCTTGGACGGGGGAATGCGCTGGATACGACGCGAGAATGGATTGCCAGCGGGTCCGGTCGACAGGTGGCTCCGCGGCGACAACATCCTGATCGCTTCGTTGCGGCAGGGTGGGATCTACCTCTCCCGAGATGAGGGCATGAATTGGATGAGGGTCGATGAGAACGCGGAAACGGTGAGGACCACCGGACTGGTGCAGACCGGACCGGAAACTGTGATTGTAGGGTCGCAAGGGGAAGGCGTGCTCGAATTGGAACTGGGGCCGGGGAAGTAGTGGGCTCAAGCGAACACACGATGGGCAAAACGGAGCAAGAACAGGCAGGAACGCCGGAATCAAACGGAAATTGTTCCATTCCAGTACACTACGCCAAATAGTCCTGTTTTGGTAATTAACGCATTGACAATAATACGAATCTGTCATAGAAGAGAGATATGTAAAAGCTTTCCCGGAATGGAATGCGCCCCCTTCCCCATCCGATATCTACCCCCTGGAGCCCTGTCGAAGATCGCATGTAAGGTGGAGCGACTATGGCGAACCCACAAGGATTTCGGCCAGAGAATTCAGCCTACGGCGCAGGGATTGAGAAAATGCCCTTTGAGGGCATAGCGCGCAGCGACCGCGCTGCGCCGCCGATGCACCTGCTGCTGGTTGACGATGACGATCATATCCGTGAAGTTTGCCGCAGCGTCGCGGAAGACTGCGGCATGAAGGTGACGGACGTCAGCACCGCCGAAGAGGCGCTCGAAGTGATGGAGATGTCCTCGGTGGATATCCTGCTGACCGACCTGCGCCTGCCTGGAACGAGCGGCCTGGAGCTGTTGCGCCGGGTGACGCAAACCTATCCGGACGCTGCCGTGGTCATGCTCACGCAGTACGGCACGATCGATTCCGCGGTCGAGGCTACGCGTATGGGCGCGGCCGACTATGTCACCAAACCGTTTCGCGTGGAGGAACTGCGCGCGCGGCTCGAGCAGGTAGCCCATTCCGTGGAGCTGAAGCGCGAGAATCGCTTGCTCCGGGAGCAGTTGCGGGCGCGGCCGGGGTTTGGCGGGCTCATCGGGATGTCGCCGCGCATGGAGCGGGTCTACAAGTTGATCGAGAAGGTGAGCCAACGCACGCATCCCGTGCTGATTCTCGGGGAAAGCGGAACGGGAAAAGAACTGGTGGCGCGAAGCGTTCATTTTCTGGGACCCCGGAAGGATCGGCCGTTCGTACCCGTGGAGTGTTCCGCGCTGGTGCCAACCCTGGTGGAATCCGAGTTGTTCGGATACACCAAGGGAGCATTTACCGGCGCCATGCAGGCCAAGCAGGGCCTGATGGAATCGGCCAATGGCGGCACCTTGTTCCTGGATGAGATTGGGGAGATGTCGCTGGAGATGCAAGCGAAACTCCTGCGCGCGCTCCAACAGAGAGAGATCAAGCCGGTGGGCTCCACGGAGCGCAGAACGATTGATGTGCGCATTGTTGCCGCCACCAACCGGGACTTGGAATTGGCGATTAAGAGCGGGAACTTCCGCCAGGACCTCTATTTCCGCTTGAATGTGGTGCAGATCAAGCTGCCGCCGCTGCGGGACAGAAAAGGCGATATCCCCATGTTGGTGACCGCATTTCTGGAGAAATTCGCCGACCCCGACGACTCCCATCGTGAGCTGACCGAAGACGCCATGCGGCGATTGATGGCCTACGATTGGCCGGGCAACGTTCGGGAGTTGGAGAACACCATTGAACGCGCGGTGGCTTTGAGTACTGGTCCCCTCGTGAGCGTCCATGACCTGCCGACGAATCTGCAATATCCGACCACGGAGCGCGCGCCGGAAAAAGAGGAACTGCTGCCGCTGGACGAACTGGAACGCCGTGCCATTCTGAGCACCTTGCGGCAGACCGGCGGCGACAAACAAGCGGCAGCTCGCATGCTGGGAATTGGCAAGACCACCCTGTATCGAAAACTGAAGCAGTACCAGATCGAACGCGCTGACGCTTAACCGGGTGCTAGAACGCACTCGGTTCACTTCGGGAATGGATTCCCGCGAGTATCGAGTTGGCATCCCCCTGCCGTTCAAATTCCCTGTTCTTTCAATAAGATCCCATCCCTACAGGTTTGGTCCAGCCAATGCATGACTGAGGCCTGAGCAGGCACCAGGGGGCCCGGCATGTTCTCGCAAAGCCGCGCGAAAAAGACGCCGCAGGAAGTGACCGCTGGCGGCGTGCTGCGTGCGGCCAGAGCCGGAGCCGGCCATGAAGAGTGGATCCGCATCGCCATTGATGAATTGGCGATGGAACAATCCATAGAGCGTATCGGAATCTGGCTCGAACCGATAGCAGAAGAGGGAGATAAAGGCGCGGTTGTCTTCAGCGGCACGGTTTGGGAACGCAACGCGGGTAACTTGCCGCTGGAGTGGCGAAAGATCTCCGCGGAAGCGCCTCTGCCCCGCGAAGTCCTACGCGGCACAAGTAGTGTGGAATACGAACTGGTGAGCACTTCGAATGCACCCATGCTCGGGCCGCTTATGGAACTCCAGCGCGCCCTCTGGGTGCCCATCATGAGGCACCGCATCCTCGGCGGCCTGATCCTTGCCGGAGCCCGGGAAAAACAGACCCTCCTGCCCCGCGCGAAAGTAGAGCGCATCGCCCAAGAGATCGGCCTTCTACTGGAAATGGAGGAAGAGCGCCGCCTGGCCCGCGAGCGCCAGGAGGATCTGACCCTCTGGCGTCGCATACAGGATCTCCTGCAGGAACCTGGAGACTCAAAGGATTTATTGCGCGAGTTGGCGGAAAGCTGCACCGGGGAAAAGGGGAAGGGCGGGGTCGGCGCCGTGTTTGCCTTGATTGGCGAGCGAAGGAACGGTTTGCCGGTGAACACCCCAGCGGCTGCGGGCGAAGTGGATTGCCTGGTTCTCTGCGGACAGAGCGGAGATCCCGAGTGGGCCCACAGCCTGGATCAAGGGCCACTGGAAAATCTTTGGCGCCAAGCGGTGGAAACCCGGCGAGTCTGCGGAGCGGAGGCCGAACGCCTTCCACTGGCACGAAACATCTCCAGAATCGTGGCTATCCCCATGGAATTCGATGGAGAGGTGAACGCCGTGCTGCTGGCCGGGCTTCCCTGGCGCAGAAGTTCTCTCGACATGCTGGAGCGATTGGAGTTGCGCGCGCTTCTGGCGGCTCAGATACTGGAACGTCGAAACCGCATCGCGCGTGAACTATACGAAAAGTCCCAACAAAGCGTCCTGTTGGAATCGCATGAAGAGCCAGTGGTGTTTGTGGACCGCCAGGGATTCATCGGAATGGGGCGCGCGCGGGAGGTCCAGGAAGTGGAGCCGGAACTCCAGCAGGTACTGGAGTGGCTGGATGAAGGGGTTGTTGTCTTCGACCAAAACGATCGCATTCGGGCGAAAAATGCGCGATTTCTTCAGATCCTGGGTCTTAGCGCGGACGACGGCGCTTCCTTGCAGAGTCTCGAGGACCTGCTACGCCTCACGACGAAGAATGCCAGGGAGCCCGAAAAGTTCGCCGCACGGTGGAAAGCCTTTGCGGAAGGTGCCGGAGAGAAGATGCACGAGGAATTGGCCATGGAACGGCCTCTTCCTCAGGTGATTGAGCGGTCCACACGCGCGATTGTCGGGAAAAACGGACGAAAACTCGGGCGCGTGGAGGTGTACCGGGAGACGAGCGCACAGCGCATGTTCCAGTCCCGCATGATGCAGACGGAGAAGCTGGTGGCCATCGGGCAGCGCGTCACCGGGATCGTCCATGAATTGAGCAACCCGCTGACAACCATACTGGTGAACGCGCAGCGCCTGGTGTCACAGGAAAACGACGGGCCGCGGGCCGCGCGGTCGCGGACCATCCTGGAGGAGTCCGAGCGCGCCACCGCCATACTGCGGCAGTTGCTCGTATTGTCGCGGGAATCGTTGCCGGAGCGGCGGCGTGTTTCCTTGAATGAATTGGTCGATCGCACCATGGAACTCCAGAGGCTGGCGCTTTCCGGAAGCCAGCTTCACCTGATCGTCCAAAAGCAGGAGGGGCTGCCTCTCATTGAAGGGGACTACGGCCAACTGCAACAGGTATTGATGAACCTGCTCCAGAATGCCCAGCAAGCCATCGAATACAGCAGAACGGGCAGCACCATCGGCGTGCGCACGGGATTCACCGGCGGCAGCCGCGTCACCCTGGAAGTCTGGGACGACGGCCCGGGAATTCCTGGCGTAATCCAGGCGCGCATTTTCGATCCCTTTTTTACGACTAAGCCGCCAGGTGTGGGCACCGGTTTAGGACTGGCGATTGTGCTGGGCTTTGTGCGTCAGCACGGCGGCACGGTCGTGCTGCTGAGTCCGGCGCACGGGGGCGCGCGCTTCGTGGTGGAATTGCCGGTTGCTCCTGCAGCCGGGATGGAGGAAGACGGGAAAAGTGCCGGATCGGCGGCAGGAGAACTCCCGCCAACGGAAGAGAACGTCCTGCTCGAAAGTATGCCGGCGGGGAAAGTGCCACGAATCCTGGTGGTGGAGGACGAACCAACGGTCGCCAACCTGATTGCGGATGTTTTGCGCGACCAAGGCATGCGCGTGGACGTCCTGCTGGACAGCCGCGAGGCCGTGCAGCAGGCGGAACGCGAATCCTATGACCTGGCCGTCTGTGACCTGAAGATGCCCGGCATGGATGGCCAGATGTTCTATCTGACGCTGGTGCAGCGGCAGAATCCGCTTCACCAGCATGTGCTGTTTGTCACCGGCGACATGGTTGCGCCGCGCACGCAGGAGTTTCTGGATCGGCATCACCTGGCTCATGTGGCCAAACCATTCCGCATGGAAGAATTGAGCGGCGCGGTGCGGGCGATGTTGGGAAAGAAAAAGGAAATGGCTGCCGTCCGGGCAAGTGCCAAGGCCAAGGAAGCCTAGGGAGATGGGTACCACCATGGGAAAACTAGATCAGGGCGAACGGGAAGAGTTCGTGATGGTGTGCGGAGAGCAAGAATTCAGCGAAGAAGTGAAGGAGGAATGGGGGCAGCGTCACAATCCGGCGCGCTTGGAGTGCGTAAGCGGGTGGCAATCGGCGCACAAAATTCTGGAAGCACGCATCCCGGCGGTGATTCTGGTCGCGGAGCAGACCGCGCAGCCGAACGGCAGAACGGAGCGCGCGAAACCACCGGCGCTGAAGGCGGTGGTCACTCTGTTTGCGGGTTACGCGCCGACGGTGGTGGTGGGAAGCCCGGAGCAGCAAGCGGGTCTGCAGACGCTGCTGGCGGGCGGAACAGTGGATTTTGTGACGCGCGCCGCGGGTTGCCTGCCGGTGGCCATGGGCTTGGTGGAGCGGCGTCTGCGCAGCGCATGGCGCAGCGCGAGGACGGCGCGGCCCTTGGAAACGGAGGCTCATCCTGAAGAATTGGAAGCCAGAGATTTCGGGGGGATTCTCCGCCACGAATTGAACAACCCCCTGACCGGGATACTCGGCAATGCCGAACTCTTGCTGGTGGAACTCCGCAGGAAAAAGGTGCCGCTGCCGCAGCAGGCGGAGCACCGCCTGGAAACCATCGCCGCGCTCGCCGTGCGCATGCGGGAAACCGTGCGGCGGCTGAGCGACGAATGGGAGGCGCAGTCCGAAGCCATGATGCGCGAACTGGTGCAACCCCCGAACTAAGCGTTGGCGCAAGTCACGGCGTCGTCGCCGGGTCCGCGAAGAAGTGCAGGACTCGGCGGCGAAATTCCTGCGGCTGGTACGCCAGCGCCCCCGTGTGAAACGCGCGCGGAACCACCCAAAGCGATTTTGGTCCTCGGGCAGCCTTGTAAATCCTTTCGGCGTGACGGCAGGGAAGCGTCGTGTCCGCGGTATCGCAGATTAAGAGAACGGGAAAAGCGCGCGTCGCCACCGCGAGTTCCGGAGAGACATTCGCGGCCGGGAAACCTGCCAGTGATTGCCCGCGGTGCAGCATCATCCACGCCCCGGGCGCAAAAATCGTTTTTCCCAGCAACGGATATTTTTGCAGCCCCGCATAGTCGTACGAAGCTTCGCGCAAACTGGCAAAGGGCGCTTCTGCCACCACAGCTTCGATGCGTGAATCGCCTCCCGCTGCTTGCAGGGCGATACCCGCTCCCATCGATTCTCCCAATGCATAAATATGCTGCGGATGCTCCGCTGCAATCAGTGCATCCACGAGGGTGCGGCTATCGTTACGCTCCAGCCAGCCGTAGGTGGCCACGGGACCTTCGCTTTCGCCGTGGGCGCGCGCATCCATCATCGTGACGCCATAACCCGCGCGCAGCAGGATCAGCGCCTGCTCCAGAACGCCCATGCGGTTATCCGCAACGCCGTGAAACACCAGCACCCACGCGCCATTGGGGTTTGCGGGGCGCACCTTCCAGCCGCGCAGGAGTACGCCGTCGGGTGCCCGCACGTCGAACTCGTCGCGATGGGCGCCGATCTCGGCAAACGAAACGTCGGCACCCACCACGAGATCGGGCGTCAGCGGGCGGCGAATCGGGTGCAAAAATGCCGGCGCCGCCAGCCAGCCGGTCACCGCCGCGAAAGCGGGCGGGAACAAAACCAGGATTAGAAGGATGCGGAGAAGCCGCCGTCGCAGTCGCATATTAAAGTGGACGCAAAAGATACGGAGAAAGTTCGCGACCACGGGAACATGACTTAATCCTGATCCACCCGCCGCACCGGTTGCTAACTAGGGGTCCAGCATTGCTGGACCCCATGCCCGCAAGTCCAAGATCAAGAGCGGAACAGCACATCTTCGCGCTGAAACATTTTGACCGCGAGGAAGATTGCTGCGCCTGCGTACACACACGTGGAAACGAAAATTAGGATGATGGAGTTCCAATGGTATGTGCCGGTAATGATTTCCTTGCAAACCAAGCTGGTATTCAGCACGGGAATGAGAGCGAGCTTCGGAGTGAGCTCGACGCCAGGCATTATGGACGCAACGGCTGGGATCACCACAAGAAAGGTGATCGGCGTCAGGTAGCTCTGTGCCTCTTTATAAGTTTTGGCAAAAAGAGCGACGGTCATCAGGACCGCGGAGAATAGGACAGCCAGGGGGAGAGCCATAAAGAAAACGGCCACCACGGAGATCGGCCCCAGGCTCAAATGGAGGCTTTGTCCCCCCGAAGATTGCATTAAATGCGAGTGGCCGAGAATCGCGAAGGAAGTACCCATGGAAGTGACGGAGAGAATAGCGGAAGCGAGGGAGGCGGAAAATACCAGAAGGAACTTGCCCATGACCAGGTCGAACCGCGAAACCGGGCTGGAGAGAATGGTCTCGATCGTGCCGCGCTCTTTTTCGCCGGCCGTGAGATCGATGGCGGGGTACATCGCGCCCGTCAAGCACAGCAGGATCACCATGTAACCGATGAGTCCCCCAATGCTTGCGCCGCCGACTTTTTCCGGTGGCGCGACGTTTTGCTGCTTGATCTCAAACGGCGTCAGCACACTCGCCGCAAGATTCTTGGCGGCCAGACGCTCCTTGACGACGGCATCGCGATACTCCTTGATGGCATCCTGCAGGTGGCTTGCGCCAAAGGAAGATTTGATCTCTCCTTCATAAAAGTAAACGCTCACCGTCGGCGACGTTCCCTCCGCAAGTGCGGCTTGAAAGCCCTTGGGAATTTCCACGGCCGCGCGAATCTCTTTATTGGAAATCTGGTCTTTCCAATTGCTGGCAAAAGGGACGACGGAGAGTTTATCGAGCTTCTGCAATCGCTCCAGGAGCTGCGGGGAGTTCTCGCCCCCAATGATCATGATCTTCGGAACTTCCTGTTCGGCCTTGCCGATCATCACAGTGGCCAGCGCGGTGATGCCGACCAACAAAATCGGAAAGGCCAGCAGTGGAACCAGAACCGTGGAAATCAGCGTGCGGCGATCCCGCAACCACTCCCGGAGCTCTTTGCGATAAACGACTGAAATTGCAGAGAAGTTCATGGATTCAGGCCTCCTGGCCGTTCAGGTACGGGCTCACGACTCTGACGAAGATATCTTCCAGATCGTTCTCGTTATGCCGGGAGCGCAGTTCCGCGAGCGAGCCCTCCTCGAGAAGCTTGCCGGAATGAATGATGCCGATGACGTCGCACAGTTTTTCCACCTCACTCATCACGTGGGTGGAGAAAATGACGGTTTTGCCGCGCTGGCGGCATTCGCGAATGAAGTCGATGATCGTGCGCGCGGTCATGATGTCCAGCCCAAGCGTGGGCTCGTCAAAAATCATAACCTGGGGGTCGTGAACGAGGGTGCGGGCGATCGAGGTCTTCTGCTTCATCCCGGTGGAGAGCTTGTCACAGCGGCGGTCGCGAAAAGAGTTCATGTCCAGGCGGGTGAAGATGTCATCCACGCGTTTCTTCAGAGTGGCTTCATCGAGACCATTCAGCCGCCCGAAGTATTCGACCATCTCCTGGGAGGTGAGGCGGGGGTAGAGAGCCGTGGCGGTGGAGAGGAAGCCGACATTGGCGCGCACTTTTTCCGGCTCTTCAATGACGTCATGGCCGCAGACAATGGCGGTGCCGTCCGTCGGCTCCAGAATTGTCGCCAGCATGCGCAACGTGGTAGTTTTGCCTGCGCCGTTCGCGCCCAGCAGGCCGTATATCTCACCGGGCTTGCAGACGAAGCTGACGTTATCAACGGCGCGAATTTTGCCGCGCTTCTTGTCCTTGAACGTCTTGACCAGACCACGAGTTTCAATCATGGCAGTAACCTCACAGGATTCGTCCGGGTGCAGGGCAGACCGCGTCCGTTGGATACTACGCAAGGGATGCAAAAAAGATTACCGAAGCCCATCGGAGCGTTAAAGCCAGGTCGTAGAGCGATGGGTGTCAGCAAGTTATGGCTACCCTTTGTGGCAGTTGGGACACTGTTTCGCATCAAACTTCTCGGGAGGCACGCGGAAAACGTTGTTGCACTGAATGCACACCCGGTGGAGTACTTTGGGAGGTACCGGAGTGCCCGCTTTGCCGGCCAACTGGGCGGACGGCGCTTCGTTGTTGCTCATGTCTGGATTCTAGCACGGCGGCACCGATGACGGACTTCGCCACCCTGCAAGCAATCCGGGGCATCGCATTGTCAATGACGCGCCAGGAACGGAACTGTGTGGAGAAATGGCCAACCGTCCTGATAGACTCTACCGCTAGGGATAGACCGCCCAGGCAATCGGCCAGAAAGCCCCGCAAAAGAATCGCTTGAACCCAGCGAGGAGTACTCGCGGGTGTGGCTTGAATGAGCACTTATGGCTGGTGGCGGCGCGATTTCAGGAACTTATGGATAAGAAGCTGCGAAACAGGGTTTTGGTGTTCCTGCTCCTGGCGGGAATCGTGGCGTATCTGCTGGTGCGGATTAGCGGGCGGCAGCCGGTGGCAAAAATATCGGCGACGACGCCGGTGCGGCGCAACCTTGTTGCCTCTATCAGCAGCAATGGCAAGGTGGAACCCATCGCACCGGCTACCGTGCGTGCGCAATTGGACACCTTTGTGACCAAGGTGCACGTGTTAGAGGGCCAGAACGTCAAGAAAGGCCAGCTCCTGCTCGAGTTGAACGTAAAAGATGCGGCCTCGCAACTGGCGGCCGCCAAGGCGAGACTCTTGCGCGCGGAAGACGACTTGCGCGTGGCTCAAGCCGGCGGGCGCACGGATGAAGCGGCGCGCATCAACGGGGACTTGGCGAAAGCCCGCGCCGAGCGTGACCGTTTGAAGCGAAACCACGATTCTTTGACCCGGCTTTTGGCCCAGGATGCGGCGACCAAGGATGAACTCACCGCCAATGACCTGTCCCTGGAAAAAATGCAGGCCGAAGTGAACAAGTTGGCGGCCGCCAAAAAGGAATTTGACCGGCAAGCAAATCTCGACCAATCTCGAACCGCGCTGGCGGTGCAGCAGGCGCAGAGCGATGTCGCGGCGCTGCAAGACAAAGTACAGCAGGGGCGCATCCGTGCCTCTATGGACGGCACTCTCTACGCCATGCCGGTCCATGAAGGAGATTTTGTGAAGGTCGGCGACCTGCTCGCGCAAATGGCCGATCTCCACAAGGTTCGCGTCCGCGCTTTCATCGACGAGCCGGAAATGGGAGCACTGGAGCCCGATGAACCCGTGAAAATTACCTGGGACGCGCTGCCCAACCGCGTCTGGGAAGGAAAGACGGAAATCATTCCCAAGCAAGTGGTGGCCCGGGGGTTGCGCAACGTGGGTGAACTGTTGTGCTCCGTGCGGAACGATAAACTGGAACTTCTGCCGCATACCAATGTGAACGTGCGCATCAATTTGAAGGAACGCTTGAATGTATTGAGCGTGACGCGCGGTGCGGTGGAGACGGAGAACTCACAGCGATACGTTTTTGTGGTGAAGGATGGCGTGGGGCCATCCCGGCTTGAAAAACGCCTGATTCAGGTGGGCATTGCCGACGCTGCGAATTACGAGGTTGTCAATGGGCTGCGGGAAGGCGAAGTGGTCGCGCTTCCCGGCGATGTGGACTTGCGCGACGGCATGAGCGTAAAAGTTGTGAACATGGCGTCGTCGAATCTGAAGGAAGCGAAGGATGCGAGCCTGTAAGGCGCTTCTGGCCGCGTTGCTGCTTTCTGTGGCTGTGCACGCGCCTGGCGTCAGGGCGCAGGAAGCCTCGCTGGAGGCTGGGAGAGAGGCTTACGAGAGCACGGACTACGCCACGGCGATCCGCATCCTCAACGCAGCCGCGGCAAAAGAACCCAACAACGGGGAGATCCAGCTTCTCCTGACCAAGGCCTACCTGGGCGCCGAACAGTTCAATGCGGCTGAGAAGAGCGGCGAGCGGGCAGTGGCCATCGATCCGAAAAACTCCGAATACCACAATTGGCTGGGGCAAGCCTATGGCGGCAAGGCCGATCACTCTTCGATGTTCAGCGCGTATCCGCTCGCGCGGAAAACACGCAAGGAGCTTGCAACCGCGGTGCAGTTAGACGAACGCAATTTCGATGCGGCGCAGCATCTCATTGAATACGACTGTACTGCTCCCTACTTTGTTGGAGGAGGCGAAGAAAAAGCTCAACCGTTGATTCAGAAACTGCTGACGCTCGACTCTTCTCAGGGGCATTATGCGGCCGGAAATTGTCGGCGCCTGAAAAAAGATTTCGCGGGAGCGGACGCTGAGTTTATCAAGGCGCTCGAAAGCCACCCGAAGTCGCTGGAAAACATCGAAGAGATTGCCGGATATTTTGCAAATCGCGGCTCAGCCGAACGCGTGCTGTTGGCCGCCGATGCCGCCGAAGCAGCGGCGCCGGCGGACCCCCGCGGGCGGTTTTTCCGGGCCATGGGCCGGATCGTACAGGGAGAGAAATTACCGGATGCGGAAAAGATTCTACTGAACTACCTCAACGCTGTGCCCAGGCGCCCGTGCTATCCGGGCCCGTGGTCCGCGCATTATTGGCTCGGCCAGCTTTATGAAAAGCAGGAGAACCTGGCGGCGGCCCGCGGAGAGTATCGCGCCGCCTTGAAACTGAACGCAAAATACAAGAGGGCCCAGGATGCTCTGAAACAACTGGGGAAGTCGTGAGGCACGGCGATCCAACGGGGCCTGGTTGGAGCCAGCGGACCCGGCTGCGAGCCGCAAGGTGAGGGCTTAAGCGATCTTATGCAGACGTGGGAAACCATAACGTTGGCAGTCGACGCCTTGCGCGCAAACAAACTGCGGGCCATTCTGACTTCGCTGGGCGTGATCATCGGGAGCGCTTCCATCGTGCTGGTGGTCACCGTGGCGCTCACCAGCCGGAAATTTGTCATCTCGCAGATTGAAGCCGTGGGCTCCAACCTGGTGTGGGCGGAGTTGATCAACGCCCCGGATAAGACCCAGCCCCTCAGCTATGAAATCACCCTGGATGATATGGCGGAGGTGCAGGAGGAGATCCCCGGCGTGGTGGAAGTGGCCGGGATTAACGACATGCCGATGTCCGTCGTCGTGAATGGTAAAACGCGAACAGCCGCGCTGATTGGGGTTACCGAGGGATACCAGACCATTCGCCGGCTGATAATCCTGCGCGGCAGGTATTTCGATTCCGGAGACATGGAAGCACGAAGCAAAGTTTGCCTGATCACCAGGGAACTCGCCGAACGCGTGTTCGGGTTGGAAAACCCTGTCGGCAAGGACCTCCGCATGGGAGAGCTGACGTTTACGGTGATCGGCGTGTTCCGGGAGCGCGTGGCCACCTTTGGATTGTCCGAGATCGAGGACGACTCCGTAATTATTCCATTTTCGTTGATCAAATATTACACCGGCAAGGAAGTGATCCGGACAGTTTATGCGCAAGCGTCGGGGCCGGAGATGGTGCCGGTGGTGCAAAGGAAGCTCCTGGCGCTTCTCAAGAACCGCCATCCCGCCGAGGCGGAATATCTTGTGCGCACGCTGGCTTCCATCTTGAGTGCAGCGCACGCGATTTCGCTGGCGCTGACGATCGTGCTGGTCGTGATCGCCTTCATCGCTCTGTTGATCAGCGGGGTCGGGATCATGAACATCATGCTGGTTACGGTGACGGAGAGGACGCGGGAGATTGGCCTTCGCAAGGCGGTTGGAGCTGCGCCAAAACAGATTCTCTCGCAATTCTTGATCGAGGCTTTTCTGATCAGTGGGGGCGGGGCGGTCATCGGAATCCTGCTCGGCTTGGCCATTCCGGTCGTGGTGCAGCAAGTGCTGCCCGGCAATTTGCGCGCGCCCGTTTCGGAAACGAGCGTGGTGGTGGCCTTCCTGGTGTCCTGCTCAACCGGGCTCTTTTTTGGGTGGCTGCCCGCGAAGCAGGCGGCGAGCATGGAGCCGGTTGAGTCGCTGCGCTACGAATAGTTTGCATAAAGCCAAGGCGCGAAAATGCCTTTTGCAACAGGGGGGAAAATGACGACCTGGAAGCGATGCTTGCTGTGCGGAATCGCGGGGACAGTGGCAAGCGTGCCCGCCTTGATGGCCCAAGAGTCCGTGCAGCCGGACAACTCGTCCGGCACGCCGATTGTGCTGACCCTCCGGCGTACCGTGGAACTCGCGCTGCAAAACAGCAAGGACATCCAGCTTGCCAAGATTCAGACGCGTGTTGCCGATCAGTCCGCCAATTTGACCAAGTCCGAGTTCCTGCCCAATCTCTACGCCGGCTCGGGAGCGGGCTACACCTATGGCATTCCCGAGACGCCCGGGGGGCGCGCGCCGTCCGTCTTCAATGTGACTTATACCGAAGAGGTCTTCAATGAACCGCTGCGCGGCTTGGCAAAAGAGCAGCAGGAGCAGGCCAAGGTGCAGCGTGTGCTGCTGGAAGAGACGCGCAACACCGTGATGTTGCGCGTGGCTACGGCTTACCTGGAACTGGTAAAGGTGCATCATGCGCTGGACCTCCTGCGCAAAGAGAAACAAAGCGCCGAGAAAATCGTGGAGGTCACGGAGCAACGGCAGGGCGAAGGCTTTGAGTTGCCCGTGGAAGTTACGAAGGCCCAGTTGACGCGCGCGCAAGTGGTGCAACGGATCCTGCAACTCGAAGGCCGCCAGGATGAACTGGAAGTCTTCCTGCGAAATCAACTGGGGCTCGCGCCGGAACAGCCCATCGAGGTTACTCCCGAAGAGTTGCCCGGAGCGGCGGAGCAACAGGGTGCCGACTTGATAGCCATGGCCTCGGAAAACAATCCCAGCCTGGCTTTTGCCCAGTCGGACGTCCGCGCGAAGGAGTTCCGGCTTGTCGGAGAGAAGCGCGCGAAATTGCCGACACTTGAGCTGGTATCTGTTTACAGTGTCTTGGCGAAATTCAACAACTACGAGAATTATTTCAAGGAATTTCAGTACAACAACTTCAATGCGGGCGTGAACGTGCAATTGCCCATTTTCAGCTCCAAAACCCGCGCGAGCATCGCCCTGGCGCAGGCGAATCTGGACGCGGCCAAGGTGAATCTCGCGAGCACGAGGAATCAGGTGAGTGCAGGCGTGCGCCAGAAATCGCGCAAGGTGCAGGAAGCGGATGCGGCGAAAGAGGTGGCGCGCCTGGAACTGCAACTGGCGCAGCAGAATGTAAGCGTCCTGCAGTCGCAATTTGGCGAGGGCAAGGCGAACCTTCGCGATGTGGAGCGCGCGCGGCTCGATGAAAACGAGAAGTGGATGGCTTACCTGGATGCCAATTTCCAGCGGCAACAGGCGCAACTGGAACTCTTGCGGACCGCGGGACAACTTGACAAAGTCCTGCAATAAAGTGGAAGACTTAAACTCCGAATCGGAAGGCGAACAAACCGCTGCATGCTCGAACGCGACACTCTGAAAATCCTGCAGGAGGCTTTGCGGAAGCTGGACGCAGGTTTCGTCTCTCTGCCTGAAATCGAGGCCACCGCGCCGGATTCGCAAAGAATCAGCGAAGTCCTGACCGCCACCGCCGAGCGCCTCCACGACAATTACCCCTACTTTCATCCCCTGTACGCCGGCCAGATGCTCAAGCCGCCCCATCCCGTCGCGCGGCTGGCTTACGCGCTCGCGCAGTGGATCAACCCCAATAATCACGCGCTCGATGGCGGGCGCGCCTCCTCCGCCATGGAGAAAGAGGCCGTCGCGGAAATCGCCGCAATGTTTGGCTGGGATACCCACCTTGGGCACCTGTGCGGCGGCGGCACGATGGCCAATCTGGAAGCTCTCTGGGTAGCTGGACAACTTGCTCCCGGCAAAACGATTCTGGCGAGCGAGCAGGCGCATTACACGCACCAGCGTATCTCCCGCGTCTTGCAGTTACCCTGCGAGACGGTGCGATGCGACGCGCGCGGGCGCATGGATGTGCAAGCCTTGCGCGCCCGGCTCGCGCGCGGAGACGTCGGGACGGTGGTCGCAACAATGGGGACGACGGCCACTGGCTCGGTGGATCCCTTGGCGGAAATCCTTCCCCTTCGGCAGAAGTACGGTTTCCGGATCCACGCCGATGCCGCTTATGGCGGCTATTTCCACCTGGCGGGAAACCTCGCGGAAGAAACGCGCCGAGATTTCGACCAGATTCAGCATGTCGATTCCATCGTGATTGACCCCCATAAACATGGATTGCAGCCTTACGGTTGCGGTTGCGTGTTGTTTCGCGATCCCGTGGTCGGGCGCCTGTACAAGCACGACTCGCCCTACACCTACTTCAGTTCCACGGAACTCCATCTGGGCGAAATCAGCCTGGAGTGCTCGCGCCCCGGGGCTGCGGCGGTGGCGCTCTGGGCCACGCAACGCCTGCTCCCTCTTCAGAAACACGGCGAATTCGCGAAGTCCCTCGAGCGCTGCCGTCAAGCCGCCTTGAGGTTCCATCAACGCCTCGCGCAAGACGGCCGGTTCCTGACGCCCTTTGCACCAGAGCTGGACATCGTCGTGTTTGCCCCACGTGCAGCAAACGTGGACGCAGCCTCTGTCCTCACACGAAGAATCTTCCAGGCGGCTGCCCGAAAGAATCTGCATCTGGCGATTGCGGAGATCCCGGTTGCCTTTTTCGGTGGGGAATGGGAGCGCACGGAGCCAGAGCGATCTGGTCTGACTTGCCTGAGAACCGTGCTCATGAAGCCCGAACACCTCGACTGGCTCGACCGCATCTGGGCGATTTTAGAGCAGGCCACGCAAGAGTGCTTGAGGCGCTAGAGTGCGCGCTTGGGTCCGTACCCTGCTGCTCCGGAGTGCCCTCGTCAGGCCGTCGCAGCACCTCCAACTCCCACTTAATGCTGTATTTAGCAATTGGATGTCACGTTCGCTGTTTCGGCAGAAAGCCGTGCGAGGATGCAACCAACTCGGTTAAACTATTATCTACTTTAATGTGGGCGCTGGGATCATTCCCACGTGTGTAGCTAACGCTTGCAAATTTAATTGCAGAATCTTAGGTGAAGCTGAGGGTGAAGAATGCCGGATGTCATGAAAACGGTGCTGCTGAATCCGCCGAGTTTTGAGAATTTCGACGGAGGAGCAGGTTCACGGTGGCCCGCGACGCGCGAGATTGAGTCCTACTGGTACCCCGTATGGCTGAGTTATCCGGCCGGATTGATTCCCGGCAGCCGGTTAGTGGATGCCTCGCCGCATGGCATTGACTGGCGCCAGACCATCGAGATTTGCAAGGACTACGAATTCCTCGTCCTGTTTACTTCCACGGTCGGGTTTGCCAGCGACATCAAGCTTTTGCGCAAAATCAAGGAAGGCAATCCTTCGCTGAAGGTGGCCTTTGTCGGTCCGCACAGCCATATCAAGCCCGACGAAACGCTGAATACCAGCGAAGACATTGACTTCGTGGTGCGCGGCGAATTTGAGCACGCCGTGGCCGATTATGCTCACGGAAAGCCGCTGGGCCAGATTCTCGGGGCGAGTTACCGCAAGGACGGACAAATTGTCCACAATGCCCCACGGCCCCAACTGCACACCGCGGAGCTCGATGCGCTGCCGTTTGCCACGGACATCTATAAGCGCGACTTGCAGATCGAGCGCTACAACGTGCCGTTCCTCTTGCACCCTTACGTCTCCTTTTACACCACGCGGGGCTGCCCGGCGTTGTGTACCTTTTGCATGTGGCCGCAGACCATTTCAGGGCACGCCTGGCGGACACGCTCGACCGACAATGTGGTCCGGGAAGTCAAGCAGGCCCTGGAATACTTCCCGCAGATGAAAGAGATTTTCTTCGACGACGACACCTTCAACATCCGCAAGGACCGCGTCATGGAACTGAGCGCCAAGTTCAAGCCGCTGAAGTTCCAGTGGTCCTGCACGGCGCGCGTTCACAGCGATTATGAAACTCTAAAATCCATGGCGGAGGGCCGTGCTCGCCTGCTCATCGTTGGCTTCGAATCCGGCGATGCTCAAATTCTGAAGAACATCAAGAAGGGCGCGACCGTGGAAATGGCCCGCAATTTCATGAAGAATTGCCGCAAGGTCGGCATTCGCGTCCACGGCGACTTCATCATCGGTCTTCCGGGCGAAACCAAGCAGACCATTCAGAAAACCATCGACTTTGCCAAAGAGCTCGATTGCGAAACCATACAGGTGTCTCTTGCCCACGCCATGCCCGGCACGGAACTTCATAGCACCATGGCCCAGCGAGGTTTCCTGCGCGTCGAAGCTCTTGCCGATCGCGGCGGGCACCAACTTCCTCATATCGAGTATCCGCACTTGTCGAAGGCGGAAATGATGGCGGGAGTGAGCCGTTTTTATGACGAGTATTATTTCCGCCCGCGCGTCGCCTGGCGCATCGTCCGAGAAGCGCTCTGGGATAGCAACGAGCGGAAGCGCCTGTACCACGAAGCCGTGGAATTTCTCAAGCTGCGCGCGGAGCGCGTCAAGTGGGCACGTCGAGGGGGACATTCCCCGGAGACAATGGTGCCGGTGCCCGGAGCCCCAGCCGCCGGCGGAAACGACTAGTGCCGATCCAACTATTTGGTCCAAATGGCTGGGAGGTTGGATGAACTACTCCTGCGTTTTGTTGAGCGAACAGGACGGAAGACGCCTCGCTTCCTGGCGGGTCGATATTCGTAGCAACAAGTTAGAACGGCACTAGACCGCGAAGAATGACGCAAGAGCACACGTTAAAATTTAAGACCCTCGTCACGGTCTTTTTGATGGTGGTGTGCGCCAACGTCGGCGATCTCCTCTTGAAGCGCGGGATGACGCAGATCGGTGCGGTGCAGATCTCGCTTGATGGGTTGCGGCACGCCTTCCTCTCGACTGTACAGAACGGCACGATCTGGCTGGCCATCCTCTTCCTGCTTGGATACACATTTTGTTACATGAGTGCGGTGAGCTGGGCGGACTACAGTTACGTCATGCCGGCCGGCGCCTTAGGCTATGCAACACAGACGCTTCTGGCGGTGCTGGTACTTCATGAGGCCGTCAGTGCCAAACGTTGGATTGGCGTGTTTGTGATTTGCATCGGTGTGCTGCTGGTCGGACAGACCAAACCGAACACCACGAACTCGCAGCAGGTGGCGTCATGATCAAGATGATCTTGATGCTGGGAGTATTGATCTGCAGCAGCGCGGGCGGCGATATTGTCATGACCTATGGCATGAAGCATATCGGCGAGTTGGAAGGATTCGACCCGCGGTCGGTTCTGCGATTCCTGGGCCGGGCCGTGACGTGCGGCTGGGTTTGGCTGGCCTTGCTGTTGCTGGGAGTGTCGTTTGCCTCGCTCTTGATCTTGTTGTCCTGGGCGCCCATCAGCCTGGTCATTCCTGCTTCGGCATTCAACTATGTCGCGGGGACCTTCGGCGCGAAATACCTGCTCAAAGAGAAGGTGACGCCAAAGAGGTGGCTGGGAGTAGCTTTGGTCTTTTTGGGCGTGCTGCTCGTCGTTGCGACCGGCTGAATCGCGGAAGTGACTTCCGGCAATTACTCCTGTAGAACGCGCCCAAATCCATACAATGCTAACTGCCGCCCGCGCGACCCTTTCTACGGAATACGGCACACCATCACGGCGCGATTTACGTAGGGGCACGGCATTCCCGTGACTCCAGGCGCTTCAAGTACCACCCACCCCACGCCAAACTTCTTCTTCATCCGCTCGAAATCATCCAGGCCCAGGCTCGACCACCTTTCCCGGCCAGCCAATTCGAGTTTCCACTGGTAAGCCAAGTCGGGGAACACTTCGACCACGGAGGGGTCTTTCACATTGTCGGCCAGCATGCTGCGCTCGGCGATTCCGCGGAACCCGTGATAATCGTCTCCAAACTTCTCCATGTATTTCGGGTCAAGTGCAAAGAGGGCGTTTCGAGGTGTGTTCTCCCGGACCCAGTCGAACGCTTCGATCCAGGCGTTTTGGGGCGCGCGTCCAGGCCATTCGATGTGTCGGCTGGCGGGAAACTCCTGCCGCTGTGCATAGAACATGCCGAGCGATATAGGAAGAAAGAGCGCAAGCCATCGTATCCCTTGCTTGCGGAGGATGTACTTCCCAAGAAGGGCCCCGGAAATCAGGACAAACACCACGTACGTGAGGTGGAGGATGCGCATCGGCTCCAGGCGCTCCCACGTTTGTGTGGGAAAGCACGTTGTGGCGATGATCGCCGCCAGCACACCGACGATTGTCGAGATTACGAACCGCGTGCACAGACGTTCCAGCACCGGCATGTTGTTGCGGCGCCCCACTCGGGCGTAGCTCAGCAACAATACAAGCGGGCCACCCACCCCGAGCCATTCATACCAAGTCCACTGCAGCGGGTACTGGAAATGCCGGCGCGACATCATCTCCCGCCAAATCGGGTTGGAAGGTTCGCTCATCGGCAACCCTGAAAGAAACACCGCCGGCCGCGCACCAACGGGTGGCAGGGCCAGCACTACCAGGTGCACGATCCCATAGGCGGTTATCGTGGGATGGAACAATCCCGCTAGAACCACCCACAGCAACGCTCGCGGCTGACCATTCAGGACCGCTACTGTGGCGAATAGAAGGAAAGCGCTGGCCAGCGTGCGCGGCGCCAGGTGCTGATCCACCAGAAACAACGCCGTGCCAGTGACCGGCAGCGTCAGCAGCGCTGCAACGAGCGCCACTCCCGCCCACTGCGCAATCTCCTCCGCAACACACTTGCGAATGACGGCTAGGCATCCAAGCAAAAACAGAAAAATGCTGATCAGGTGCAGCAGGAAAATCATCCAGTCCAGAGGGACGTGGGTCACACGCGTTGCTGCAGCGACAAACGAATGAAACACCGTCATGCGTATGTACAGGAGAAAAAAGCCCGCGTCGTAGGGATACAATGCCGCGTCCAGGAGTTTCTTGATGGCCGGCAAATACACGGCCATGTCCTCAATGCCCCGGTGATAGCCATGGACAGCGACAGCAGCGCCCGTCATCCCAAACAGAAGCAAGAAATCCCGCAGACGATGGGGTTGCTTCATTCGTACACTCCTCCACTCAGCAAATACGGCGGCCCGGCGCGAGTTGCGCGAAACCTGCTTCCCGGCTCACAATCAGACCAATGGCAAAACCCATCGCTTGCATCGTGCTTCCAACTTTCAATGAAGCCGAGAACATTCCGGCTGTTCTTTCCGGCATCTTTTCTCAGGCGGACGCCATCCCCACTCACGAGTTGCATGTTCTGGTTGTGGACGACAATTCTCCGGACGGCACTGCGGAGCGTGTGCGCGAAGCCATGCAACGCTTTCCTCACCTTCATCTCATAACAGGCAAAAAGAATGGGCTGGGCGAGGCCTACAAAAGAGGTATCACTCACGCCATCAAGACCCTGCAACCCCAGTTGATTCTCCAGATGGACGCCGATCTGCAGCACGACCCGGCCGTCCTGCCGCGGATGATTGGCCTTGCCAACGATGGCTACGACGTGGTGGTCGGCTCCCGCTTCGTTCCTGGGGGAGCGATCCCCGGCCTGCCCTGGCATCGCAAACTGATCAGCCTGGCGGGGACTCGCCTGGTGCGCTGGTTCGGAGGAATCCCTCCTATCCGCGATTGCACCTCCGGGTATCGCGGGATCAGGGCCGATTTGATTCCCCACTGCGATCTCGAGCATCTTTCGACGCGTGGCTATTCCTTTCAGTCGTCGCTCCTTTGCGAACTGCTGCGTAACGGCGCGCGTCTCGTGGAGACTCCCATTATCTTCTCCGGCCGCGCCTATGGGGAATCCAAACTTTCTTTTCCCGACCAATGGGAATTTGTGGTGAACCTGTTCCGGCTGCGGTTTCTAAAGACGACGCGTGATCGCGCGATTTTGCGTTCCCAGCGCTCCGCGGAAGACCGAGCCCTGCTCAAATAACGAAGGCCCGCTCTCAGCGGAATAGCTGTTTTGTGCCGTCGCCTCAATTTGGTCCTGCCCGGCAGAGTTCGTTTACTCTATTGCCCGAACTACTCCGGTCGCAAGCGCGGTTGCGTTAGCGCCGATTCGTTTGCAGCGAGCCGGGCGATTGATTCGTGAAAACAAACTTTCCACCGGCATGTGCAAGCTCAAAAACGCGGCCCAACTTTGCTAGATACGCCCGGCGCTCAACGGAAGGACAGACGAGGTAAACGCGTTTCGTGCTCGCCCATAACGCAGCGAACTCCGCGTCGTCCAGAAAAATCGCTGGCGCATCCGGAAACAGCGAGCCGTACCAGAGCCCGTTAATTCGGCCATTGAGGATCGATTCCTGCACGCCGGTATAGAAATTGATCGAGGAAGTTAGCGAGTATTCGCCATCGGAAACGATCACTTCCCCCGGCTGATACTCGCGCAGAATCGCCGCGGCCAGCGGTTGGGAACCAAGCAAAGGGTAAAACTCGAACAACGCGACATGCACGCATTCGATGAATAGCACCATCATCGCTACCAGCGCCCAGTTGGCCGCCTGTGTCTTGCCGCCGCGGCGAAAGTACCAGTTCAGTACTGTCCCGAACAGAAAGGCCACGGCCGTGCCAATGAGTGGCCAATGGAACATCCTCATCGCGTTTCCCGTGAGGTCCAGAAAGTGTCCCAGGGACAGCACGTAGGCAGCGGGATTCTTGCTCAGAAGGTCGCTAAGCTCAACGCCTTTCGCCGGCCTGTGAAAAATGATGGCGAGCGCGCCCGTGATTCCTGCGATGAGCACACCCACAACCATGAACACAACCGAAGAAATGCGGCCTGCGCGCGCAATGGGGGAACCGATTTGTGCTTGGGATTCCAGCGATAGCCAGTGGCCCAGAAGCAGCGCCAATGCCGGCAACGCCGGAGCAAGGTAGTATTCCTGGCGCGTGGAAAAACTGAAAAAGAGCAGGATGAATACTGCCCAGCAAAACAGGAGAAGCAAAATCGCTTCCGGGGAGCGGCGAGCACCTTCAACCCGCGCAAGGCGCAGCCGTATTTTGGCCAGGGCCTGCGGCAGGAAAACGCTCCACGGCAGCAACCATAGCAGCAGCAAACCCAGAAACAGCCAAAAAGGAACCGTACCGTAGTCGGCCGGATAGCGCTTGCCAAGATACCGCAGAAACTGCTCATTGACGAAAAAGAACCACAGGAAGCCTCTCTCTTGGCCCGCGGGCGGGTTTTGCAATGCCGCCAGAATGTGCCACGGCGCCGCCACCACAAGAAAAACGACCGTGCTCGAAACCAGCCTTATCTTCAGGAGATGGCGCAAATCCCCCACGATCAGCAGAAAGATAAAAATGATTGCGCAAGGAAACACGATGCCGATGAGGCTCTTGGTAAGTACATTCAGTCCAATCGCGGCGGCCATGCCCCAACACGACAACAGCGAAGGTTTGCCGGCCTGCCAGCCATCCATGAAAAAGTACAGACTCAGTCCGATCCACAAGCCAATCGTCATGTCGGGAATCAAGATACGCGTGAATTCGTACGGGCCGCACGAGGTGAGAATCACGACTCCGGCCCAGAAGCCCGCCCGCGGAGTGAGGAATCGCCGCCCAAACTGATACATCAGAAATGCCAGCAGCAGCACGCTGAGATGGAGAAATAACCGCGCGCTCCACGCTGCCACGCCGAAGAGCTTGAATCCCAGCGCCATGCCCCAGAAGGGAAGCGGCGCTTTTTCCAGATAGCGGATCCCGTTTTCGTGCAGCGTAACCCAGTCGTGCCGCACCAGGATTTCGCGGCCCGCCTCGGCATGAGATGCATCGGCGTCGTCGAACAGCGCTGGATGAAACAGGCCGGGGCCAAAAACAGCCAGCCAGAGCAGCGTCAGAATCGCCAGGGCCGGCAACAGCCGTTGTCCCATTGAATTGAGCATGCGCGAAAAAATCCTTCGGAATCCGGCACAGGCGCTTGGCAATAGATTGTCGATCTCTGAAAATTGTATCATGCACGTTTGGATTTACATGGCAGTGCGCGAAGCCGTCGCCCTGGATGGTCTGGCTGCATTGCGGCAGGGAGAGTGGAACGCGATACACTCCTATCAGCTTATGAATCTTCCTATTTCCGTCTGGCGGCTGCTGATTCTCCTGCTGGCCCTGGCGCCCTTGGGTTATTACCTCGCCGGGATTCTCGCGGCCGTCCGTTTTTTCACGCGAGAGCGCGCGAAGCGATTGCCCGATTTCGCGCCACCCGCCAGTGTTTTGAAGCCCGTGCACGGCATCGACTTTGCCACGTATGAAAATTTCGCGAGTTTTTGCCAACAGGACTATCCCAGCTACGAAATCCTCTTTTGCGTCAACGAACTCTCCGATCCTGCCGTGGCCATCATCCAAAGGGTGATGGCGGACTTTCCCGAGCGGCCCATCCGCATTCTTTCCGGCGCCGCGCAGATCGGCTCCAACCGCAAGATCAACAACCTGGTCTTGCTGGCCCGGGAAGCGCGTCACGAGATTCTGGTGCAGAGCGACGGCGACGTGCGCGTCGGCCCCAACTACCTGCGCGAAGTGGTTGCGCCTTTCCGCGATCCTTCCGTTGGCGTCGTCAGTTGTCTGTATCGCGGCATCGCGCAAAACAATCTCTGGGCGGAACTCGAAGCCGTTGGCGCAGCGAGCGATTTCATGGCCGGCGCGCTCGTGGCGGGCTGGAAGGAAGGCGTCACTTTCGCGCTGGGCGCTTCGGTTACCACAACAAAAAGTTGGCTCGCGAAAATCGGCGGTTACGAAGCGCTGGCAAATCTCCTCGCGGATGATTACGAGATCGGGAATCGCGTGTACAAAGTCGGCGCAAAAGTTTTGCTTTCGCGCGAAGCCGTGTGGACGATGTACCCGGCGCAAACCGCGCGCGGCTTTTGGGAGCACCAGGTCCGCTGGGCGCGCACGATTCGCCTGGTGCGTCCGGCGTCGTTTCTCGGCTTGCTCTTTACGCATGGTTTGCCGCTCGCCCTGCTGGCCGCCGCCGTCGCGCCCGCAGCCTGGATCAGCGCCGCGTACCTGCTCGCGTATCTTGTTTTGCGGCTGGGGATGGCATGGGTCGTGGGCGTGTGGGGCCTGCAGGACGAAGTGCTGCGCCGCAAGCTTTGGCTGGTGCCGCTGCGCGATTTGCTCCATTTCGCCGTCTGGCTCGCCGCCTTCACCTCGCATCGCATCCAGTGGGGCGGCCTCGAGTACGAGTTGCGCGACGGCCAAATGACCCAGCCACAACTTCCCGCCAAAAAATAACCGCCTAGGATCGCCATTCTCCCGAATGGACTTCCGGGATCGCCATGCACCCGAATGGCGTTTTTTCCGTCCTTGGCGCTTGCCCCCCTCGCCCCTGTAGAGGCCAGCCTTCAGGCTGGTTCTTTTCCCCACGCGTAGGGGCACGAAACGCGCTGTTTGCGTCCGCCGTTCCTTGCAGGACATCGTGCCCGAAAATGTCGGCGCGCCGACGTATTTGTGATACGTGACCACATAAATAACAGACCCCACCCCCCTGTTTTTGCGTATGTGCGGGAATGATTGGACTTACGGGAGAATGGCACCGATGTGCGGGAATAGTTGGACTTAGGGGAGAAAAGCGGTTCAAAGTCAAAAGTTGAAAGTTCAAAAGTAAGGCCCCACCCCCCTGTTTTTGCGTATGTACGGGAATGATTGGACTTACGGGAGAATTTCCTGGATCTACGGGAATAATTGGACTTAGCAAGCGAAAGAGCGAAGGCAAGCCGAAGGGGGAGGGTATGGGGCGTTCCGAAATGGCACAACAGCCGCGTCCACGGTGTTTGTGTCCCGGATGATGTTGCGGGACCCGCAGCATAACTCACAAAGAATACCACAGTATTTACTAATTGTCAATAGACATTGTGAGGTACTAGACTCGAAACTGGCGCGCCGGTGGGGAGTCGTCAGTGGTGAGTTTTCAGTTTTAAGTTTCGGAGAAGAGAGAAGAGAAAGTCAAAGGCCGGGGACTTTTGACACCCCGACCTCCTAAAAGGAAGTGCAATGAACTTGTGGGACACAACACCAGGTCCAAAACTGACATGTACTACCTTAGGCGAACGGTTCGAGAATCTGATCCGTGAGAATTCTTGCTTGCCAGATGTCCTTCTGCGATGCGTTAACTGGGCCGTGAAAATGAAAGTTGCTATTCCTGAGTTGGGCTAGCTCGCTAAACTTTAGGTTTAAAGCGTTCTTATCCCGGTTGACTTTCCTGTAATCCGCCTCAAAGCATTCGCTCCAGTTGCGGCTTATAATCCGAATGTAGTCTGAGAGCTCAACGCGATCCAGTTGATCTCCCTTCCTTCCTCCCTTCTCCCAAACTGAATTGGCTTTTTCCTGCACATCTGGAGGGATTCGCTCATTCCACCATGAAACTGTAATTTTCTCCAACTTCTGCCTAATAATCTCCCGGAGTTTCTTCTCAAAAGTCCCAATTATCTTTGTAAAATGATCCTCGCTTGTTAGCCTACGGGCTTCTCTCATTCTGTCCTCAGCAAATTTGTCATGGAACTCACGGACAGCCTCGTAAAGATCCAGGGCCGCGTACGCGCGGCCTGCCTCGCTACTGGTGTTCCTAATTATTTCGTCAATTCTGCCTGCCATTAGATCAAAATACTTTCTGAGAGGCGCTCGAAAAAAGTCTTTTAGATACTTCCGCTGCCACTTCACTTTTTCGAAAACCAGAGTTTCCCGCAAAAGCCGGATTAGAACACTGATTCCGTTATTGGATACGAAAAAGCGCTTCCACCATTTCTCGTTCTTGAGGGACCGACACAAAGCTCGAATCGCACTGCAGAAAATGTTTAGTCTTTTCTGAACGATACTGCCGCCTCTTTCCAGCTGACTAATCGGAATGCCAATCAACTTGGCCTTCGTTCCCAGGTTCAGCGCGAGCGGAATTATGGATTGTCTTTCGATTGCTTCGCATATGTTAACCATATAAATGCTGTGATATTTCCGAGATCGTGCGCTCACGCTGGGTATATATATTTTTTTGTGAAGCGCGGAACTCTTTTTTTCTGCGAGGTCTTTGACCAGCTGGGATATTACCCCGCTAGGCTGTTTCGCGTAGAGCTGACTATATAGATCCCAAAGACGGTTCGGATCTACAGCTTTTTGATTGGCATTGATCTGCACGAATATCCTGCCTTGTTCGCCATCATCCAGGTCCTGTAAACCGATAACTGAAATCGGTGATTCCAACCGTTTCTCGTTTGCCTCAGTGAAACCATAAATTCTGTGTTGCCCATCAATTATCCATAGACTGGCAGGGACGTACGGGATCTTTAAGAGACCATAGGAGGCTTTCGTTGCCCCAAGTTTGGCTGCAGCCTTTTTCCTAAACTTCGCAGATGAAGGAATATTTAGGACAACGCTATTCTTAAATGTTCCCTCATTGTTTATATACGCTCCAATTTTCTTTAAGCGGGATTTGTTTAGAAGTCGCTGATATGCATTCGGATAATCCGATTCCACTCTGGCGACATAGCAAAGATCCAAAAGTGATTGTGCCGTCGCAAAAAACGAATACATTGCGGCGCCCTTTCCATTTGAATTCGTATTGACTCGGATCGCCGGCAGGATGCAGGGTTTCTTTTTCTGAGGCAAGCATATCCTCAGATCTTTAACGCGGAGCTCTTTCAGTATGTAAGGGACCGCCTTGCTCTTGATTCCCCTTGCGAGCCCTTCAATTGCATCAAAATATTTTGGGCTCCAGACAAATATGTCCTTTGGCTTTCTACTACGCCGTGTATAGGGCACAATCTCCGAGGCATTTCCGACGACCACCACAAAGCGAAAACATTTCAGATGCCTTCCATGGCGTTCCCGAAGTGCCCTACAGATCGCTGGGCGCCTTCCAGCAAGTTGGTCAACAGCTTTGTTTATGTTGATGCGTCTATCGGCAGCCGTCGTTTTACACTCGAATATGATTGCAACTTTTCCAAATATTCCGTAGGCATCAACCTGATAGCCGCTGAGTCTGCAGGCTGGCCCCCCTGCTGAGTAATTCGCTTGTAGATCCTTGGAGATGAACTTGAGTACGCGCTTCTCGACTTTTTTCCATTCGTGTTTCATAGTTAACCTTCTCGCTTCGTTCCGTCTACACTTCTAGCCCCCTGGCCAGGGAGCTACGCGTCACCCGTTGGTGCTGAGTTCGGTTCAAGGTTTTCTGCATCCTCACCAAATGCTTCAGTGGTTAAGCATTACGTTACGGGAAAGCTACCTGCATACTAACGTGCAATTCAAAGTCTCCGACAATTAACCACTAAGAGGGTTCTTGATCGGTACACGTTCAACGGCGGGTGGGGCAGAGAATTTATCCGATTCTTGGGGGGGTGGCCTAGGTCAATTCGCCGAGACGAAGTCGGATGGCGGGTGCCCCAGTGTTGCGTTGCCTAAATCCAGCGTCTTGCGCGGCAGCGGTACACAACATACGGCGCGTCCTCCAGAAGACGGCCTCTACAGGGGCGAGGGAAACCCAGGAGCACAGACAGGAGTGTCTGTGCCACAGATGGGAGCAACCCAAGACCCAGGCACACGCGCCGTGCCTGGGGCACCCGGCCCTGTTCCAGGTTACGA